>Ga0222714_10000758_pt1 | contig 36842 bp, 36 predicted proteins | sample C33_3DmetaG_FD_165048 | JGI IMG/M metagenome (GOLD analysis project Ga0222714, IMG submission 165048) | Estuarine water microbial communities from San Francisco Bay, California, United States - C33_3D | ecosystem: Environmental > Aquatic > Marine > Unclassified | place: USA: California...
CGGCTATACCTTCCGGAGGACCTGCTGGCCGGACACGGGCTCACGCCGCGGCAGATCGGGGAGATGGTTCGGCAGGAGCATCCCGTCTCGGAGGCATACCGGTCGGCCCTCGGGGAGCTTCTGGCACGGGCGGACGCGCACTACGAGGTGGCATGGCCCGGCATCCGTGCCCTCCCCCCCTTCTTCCGCCGTCCGGTCGCCGCTGCTGCCGCCGCCTACCGGGGCATCCACCGCGAGATCCGAAGGAACGACTTCGACAATCTCACCCGACGCGCGCACACGTCGACGGCGCGAAAGGTTTTGCTGGCTGGCTTCGGTCTGCTCGACGCCCGACGCCCCTCCTGAGGAGAGCACTCCGCCGATGAGCGAGACGAAGCAGACCCCCGGTGCGGACAGCCGGCGCGCGGTTGTGATCGGGAGCGGCTTCGGCGGGCTCGCGATCGCCATCCGCCTCCAGGCCGCAGGCCTGCGTGTGACGCTGCTCGAGAAGCGCGACCGCATCGGAGGCCGGGCGTACCAGCTCGAGGACTCGGGTTACACCTTCGACATGGGTCCGAGTCTGATCACGGCGCCCGAGATCATCGATTCGATCTTTCGCGCCGGAGGCCGTCGCCTCACCGACTACGTCGATCTCGTGCCGCTGGACCCGTTCTACCGGATCTACTTCCACGACGGGACCCACATCGACTACGTCGGTGACCTCGAGCGCATGCGGGCCCAGATGGCTCGATTCGACGAGAAGGACGCAGACAACCTCGACAGCTTTCTCGACAGGACCCGTCCCATCTACGACGCCATCATCGCGGATCGCCTCGGGTCGAAGCCCTTCGACACGCTCGCGTCGATGCTGCGCTTCATGCCCACCATCTTTCGCTTGAAGGCGTTCCTGCCGGTGACGATGTTCGTGAACCGGTTCTTCAGGGACTTCCGTCACAGGTTCATCTTCTCGTTTCACCCGCTGTTCGTCGGTGGAAACCCGTTCCGCACCCCGTCGATCTACCTCATGATCCCGTACCTCGAGCGAGAGGGCGGCGTGTGGTTCACCCGGGGCGGGATGTACTCCGTGGTCAGGGCGATGGGTCGACTCTTCGAGGAGCTCGGTGGCGTGATCGAGACGGCGGCCGAAGTCGAGCGCGTCCTCGTGGAGGGCGGAAAGGCCGTCGGCGTGCGCGCCGGTGGAACCGAGTATCGGGCGGACCTCGTCGTGAGCAACGCGGACCCTGGTCACACCTACCGGCATCTCGTCGACGCGAAGCACCGTCGGCACTGGAACGATCGCAAGCTCGATCGCCAGGACTGGGCCATGAGCTGCGTCCTGCTCTACATCGGCACGAAGCGTCAGTACCCTCAGCTCGAGCACCACACCCTCATCCTGACCGAGCGCTACGAGGGCCTGCTGACGGACATCTTCGACCGGAAGATTCTTCCCGACGACTTCTCGATGTACCTGCACGCACCGACGCGCACCGACCCCGAAATGGCGCCTCCTGGCTGCGAGAGCATGTACGTACTGGTACCCGTCGCGAACAACCGTTCCGGGATCGACTGGTCGACCGAGGGACCGGCGTTCGCGGACCGGATCATCGACTACCTGGAGGCGTGGGGGCTCGATGACTTGAGAGCACAAACCGAAGTCCTGCATATCTTTACACCTGATGACTTCGCGTCCGATCTCAATGCCACACTGGGCAATGCCTTCGCCATCGAGCCGAAGCTGTTCCAGACCGCTTGGTTCCGGCCCCGGAACCGCAGCGAGGACGTCGAGGGCCTGTACCTGGTCGGTGCGGGCACCCACCCCGGGGCGGGCGTGCCGGGCGTGATGCTCAGCGCCGAGACGACCTACGGGTGCATCGCCGACGACCTCGGGCTGCCTCCTCAGTGGGACTGGGCCGAGCCCGCGACCGTGGCGCTCGACCCGTCGTTGCGGGTGCGGACCGTCGCATCGCTCGACGAGCCCCGTTCCACCGGGTCACTCCATGCGGCCGAGCTGGAATCGTAGCGACTCCTCGACACCCTCGTAGAAGAAGTCGAAGCCGGCGCGCGTAGCCTTCTCCGGCATCACGCGCTGCCCCCAGAGGAGCGCCTCGGTCCCGAGGTCGCCGAACAGCGCCTTCACGGCCAGCGCCGGAACGGGGAGCACGGTGGGACGGCCGAGCGCGCGGCCCAGAGCGGACGTGAAAACGGCGTTGGTGACGGGGTTGGGCGCCGTGGCGTTGACCGGTCCACGGAGGGTGCCGTCATACAGCGCATGGTGCATGAGCCCGACCAGGTCGTCCAGGTCGATCCAGCTCAGGTACTGCTTGCCCGACCCGAGCCGCCCACCGGCGCCGAGCTTGAAGGGGAGGAGCATCTGGCCGAGTGCGCCACCCCTGGGCGAGAGCACGACCCCGATTCTCAGGCGGACCACCCGAAGGCCGGCTCGCTCGGCCGGCTGCACCGCCCCCTCCCAGGCCCGGCAGACCTCGGCGAGGAAGCCCTTGCCCGAGGGCTCGCTCTCGTCCACCACCCGATCCCCGCGGTCACCGTAGTATCCCACGGCGGAAGCCGAAATGAGCGTCCGCGGCCCGTCACGCATCGTGGCCAAGGTGCGCGCGAGGAGCTCCGTGCCACGCGCGCGGCTCTGCTTGATGGCCCGTCGGCGCTCGTCCGTCCAGCGCCCGTCGGCGATGGACGTGCCCGCGAGGTGAACGACGGCGTCCACGCCCTCCAGGTCCGCGGGGTCGAGCACGCCCGCAGCGGGATTCCAGAAGATCGTCCCCTCTTCCAGCTTGCGGCTGTCGCGAACGAGGGAGACCACGCGATGCCCGCCGGTCGTGAGGAAGTCCCGGAGGCTGGCCCCGACGAGCCCGGACGCGCCCGTGATCGCCACCTTGAGTCGCTTGCGCTCGGCGAATGCGGCGTGCCGGGAGAGGTCGGTAAAGAGACGCTGGTACCGAAACCGGAACAGACGCTCGAGCTCACCACGGATGAGCGACGGAGCGAACGCGGCGCCGGCGGCGCCAAGGGGGGGCTCGACGTCGATCTCGTCCTGGGCGACCGTCCCTCCCCCGTCGCGGGGGAGGAAGGAGTGCGTGTGGACCCAGCTCTTCATCGGCCCGCTCACCTGCTCGTCCCGGAACTGCCTTCCGTAGACGTAGTCGCGGTGCCGCAGGTCCCAGCGGAAGCTCGTGGGGCCCCGCCTGAGCCGGAGGCTCACCTTGCCGCCGTCCTCGATCCCCCCCGAGCGGTGCAGCACCTGGACGTCCCCCCACGGTGGGGTGAGGCGCTCGAGTGCGCCGGGCCGCTCGTGCCAGTCGAAGACCTGCTCCGGCGTGTGGTGCGGGAGCTCGGTGCGGAAGGTGAAGCGCATGGATGGCCGCAGGCCGTGTTCAGGGGCTTGTCCGGGTCCGACTACCCGTGAGCATAGAGGGAGTTTACCGCGTCGCACGGCCTCATGCGAGCCATCAGGCGAGGAGCCATGCGGCGAAGAGTGACGGGACGATCTGGACGGTGAGATTGTCGAGTCCGTGGGTGCTTATGGCCTCCGTGGTGGCCGCGACCAGCCCGCAGGCCAACCACCCCCACCACGGGGCGTCCCCAAGCGAGCCGAGGGCCGCCGCGGAGCCGGCGCTCGCCATGAGGAATACCGCGAAGGACCCCTCCAGGGTGCGCGTGGCCGGCACGCCGGCGAGCGAAGGCACCCGGTACGGGTGGCGGCCCCAGCGCGCCCCCACGGGCTCACCGACCGCATCACCCCACCCGGCCGCGAGGTACCCCACCGCGGCATGGGGCCCGGCGAGGAGGGCGGAGGCGAGTCCTCCCACGGCCGTCGTGACGAGCGGGACGAGGATGAAGAGGGAGCGATGTGGCCGGTCGGAGTCCCGCGCGAGCGCCTCGTAGAAGCCGTCTCCCTCCCCCCTTCGGACGGCTGCCAGGACGAGTGCGGCGATCACCATACCGAAGACGACGGTACCGGCGAGGTCCCACGTGGCGTGCACGACGGCGGCCGCGGTGAAGATCGTGAAGTGGAACACCTTTCGCGTGTAGGCGACCCGGACCCCCCGGACCCGAAGCCGCGCAACGACCCATGCCGCGCCCCCCCCGAGCGCCAGTGCCGCCGCGCCGACGACGGCGATGGTCACGGGAGACGGGAGCATCGCCCGGAGGAGGTCGGTCACCGGACCCGGCCCTGTGTCTCTACGTCGAATCCGCGACCCGTCATGGGCGCGGGATTTCCGGCCTGGTCGATCACTACGCCTCCTTTCCCGAGGCAGCCAGCGGAAACGAGGCGACCAGCAGCTTCCGGAGCGCCTCGGGAGCCCCGGCCAGGTCGGTGTGAAGCGTCGCGAGGTCCCCGATGATCTGACGCTCCTTCTCGTTCAGGGCGCCGTGCGTGACCACCAGCGCAGGGAGACCCGTGTGAAGGCGGTCCGCCCGGAGCTCGAGCAGGGAGGGCAGGCCCGGCAGGCCGTCGACCTCGAGATCCATCACCACCGCGTCCGGCCCCAGTTGGCGGATCCGCGCCATCAGATCGCCGCCCTCGCAGACCGAGGGCTCCAGCCCGCACGCCCGGACGACCGCCTCCATCGCGTTCCGGGACGCCTCATCGGCCATCATGATCATGACGCGACCGCCGCGCTGCCGGCCCAGATTGCGCCAGAGCACCCGGAGCAGGTCCTCCCGCTCGAACGGCTTGGTGATCAGGTCGACGGCGCCGAGCAGCTTCCCTCGCCCCTCGTTGGCCACGACGCTGATCACGACCACCGGAATCGCCCGGAGTGCCGGATCCGACTTCATGTGCTTGAGCAACTCCCAGCCCGTCACGCCCGGCATGATGAGGTCGAGCGTCATGAGGTCCGGACTGTGCTCCCGAGCCAGGCGCAATCCCTCTTCGCCGCTCGCGGCCGTGAACACCTGGCAACCGAAGTCCTCGAGGAAGTGCGAGATCAGCACTCGGGAATCCGCGTCATCGTCGACGACCAGAACCTTGAAATCCGCCCAGGTGGGGCGCGGTGCCGGGGGGTGCCGCTGGTCGTCGGTCCGCTTCTTTCGGGCGGGCTCGCCAACCTTGGGCACTCCGGCGCCGGAGGCCACCGGTGGGGGCGCCTCAGCCTGGCCGACCGCCTTGGGGACATGGCCTGCGTCCGATTCGGCGGGGCGAACGGCGCGCTCGACGCGCTGTCCCATGACGATACGGAACGTGGACCCCTTCCCCTCCCGCGACTCCACGATGAGATCGTAACCCATCAGCAGACAGATCGACCGCGAAAGCGCGAGTCCGAGTCCGGTTCCCCCGTACTTCCGCGACGTGCCGGCCTCCGCCTGCTGGAACGCCTCGAAGATCGCCCCGAGCCGATCCGCCGGAATGCCGATGCCGGTATCCTCGACGGCGATCGCCGTCGGCGTTCGCCCGTCGGACGCGACCTCGAGGCGCACCGTGACCGAACCCTCGTGGGTGAATTTGAGCGCGTTGCCCACGAGGTTGATGATCACCTGCTTGAGCTTGGCCGAGTCGGTCGCCACCGGCGCGACGTCGTCCGGCATGTCCGCCTGGAGCCGCACGGCCCCATCCTTCGCCCTGGCCTGCCCCTCGAGCTGCTGGACCGTTTCCACGCACAGATGCGCGAGGTCGACCTCTTCGATGATGAGCTCCATCCGGCCCGCCTCGACCTTTGCGAGGTCGAGGACCTCGTTGATCAGAGCGAGGAGATGCTTGCCATTGGACAGGACGCGGTTCAGGAATCCGAGGTCCTTCTCGTCGAGCCGCCCGTCCTTGTTCTTGCGAAGGACATTCGTGAATCCGATGACCGAATTGAGCGGCGTCCGCAACTCGTGACTCATGCTGGCGAGAAAGTCGCTCTTCGCCTTGTTCGCCGCCTCGGCTTCGTCCTTCGCCATCTGGAGAGCCTCCTCGGCGCGGACCCGCTGCGTGACGTCCTTGCCGAAGAAGACCGCACCCGACACGCCTTCCATGGAGTGGATCGGGTTGGCGTAGAGTTCGAAGTACCTGAGCCGTCCGTCGACGTAGTCCGAACGCACCGCGACGTGACGCTCCCCGGCCAGCGTGCGGTCGTAGAGTTCACGGTACCACTGGGCGTCCGCGGCGTCGGGGAAGACTTCCGATGGAAGCAATCCCGCACGGGGCTCGCGGTTGGTTCGGGCCTCGACCGCCAGCGAGAACGCCGAGTTGAGCGTGATGAGGCGGTGGTCGCGATCGACGGACCAGATCGAGTCGCCGGTGTTTTCGACGAGCGCTTCCAGGTTCCGCTGAGACTCGTCGAGCCTGCGTTCCGCGAGGCGCTGCTCGGTGACGTCGCGCAGAATGCTTTGGGTCGCGACGGCCCGGTCACCCACGATCTGCGCCTGGGTGCTGCCGGAGAGGATCACGAGGCGCCCGTCGGCGGCCACATACTCCGTGTTGAAGCGGCGCGGCTCGCCGCCGTCCAGCACGCGTCGCAGCTCGGCCTCGAGCGCCGGCCGGTGTGCGGGGTGCACGACCTGAAAGAGCGTCATGCGGTCGAGGTCGTCGTCGGAGTACCCGAGCGACCTCTTCCAGGCCGTGTTGACGTACAGAAAGCGTCCGTCCGGCGCGACGCTCTGAATCAGGTCGTTGGCATTGTCGAGGAAGCGCTGGAGTCGCTCGCTCGTCTCCTTGACCGCGCGCTCGGTCTTCGCGCGGAAGTCCACCTCCCGGGCGAGCGCGTCGTTCGACTTGGTCAGGGCACCGAGAACGAGCGCCTCGCGCGTGAAGGTGGCGTGCACGCTCGTGAGGAGCCCGACCAGAATCGCCAGATAGCTGACGACCTTCAGAAGATGTGCCGCGAGGAACATGGCGTCCGACAGTTGCCGGGAAAACGCCATGTAGGCCCCGTCGACCATCATCGCAACGATCAGCGACACGAGGAGCCAGTGCTCGAACTCGTCCCTGCGCCAACGGCCCTTGCGGTAGAAGCCCACGAGGGCGAGCAGGAAGAAGATCGCCGGAACGGCTTCCCCCGGGCGCCACACGGACCCGAGGCGCGCCAGGAGCGGCAGCTCGGCCAGGTCGAAGAAGAGGAGATTGGCGATGGTCAGCGCGAGCGCGGTCAGGTAGACCGGAATTTCGGACATGACCTCCTCGCGAGACTCGCGGACCTCCTGGCGCCACGCGAGGAGGCTCATGAAGAGGAACACCGAAAGAAAGACGCGCCCCGCCGTCCAGGTCCAGGCGTACAGGGCGGCCTCCGCCTCGACGTCACCCCACGTCCGTCGCCACACGATCCACGGCGTCGTCCCGATCACGTGGTTCAGATCCAGGATCGCCGCACCGAGGAAGCCGCACCCGATGAGCAGGAAGGTCGCCTGCTTGCGGCTGTAGTAACGCACCAGCGACAGGGCTCCCACGATGAACGCCAGGATGGTGCCCAGCGCCTCGATCACCGTGTGGATGGTGCCCCCCCCATCGGAGTGGACCACGCCGGGCCTGCCCTGCAGCAGCAGCGAGCCGCCCACGAGAATCAGAAAGACGGCTGCGTAGAGGCCCGAGTGCTCGAGGGCCCGTTCCGGACCCAGTACGTCGTCTTCCGTGGAGCCGCCCGCGAGTGCGACAAGGTCGACAGCCGCCTGGCCGCGGAGGGTTCCCGTGCCCGCTCTCAGCCCGTCGGGTTCAGGCAACGTTCGATTGCCTCGATGAGGATGTTCTCATCGATGATGGGCTTCGTGACGTAGTCATCGAAGCCGATGGACAGGTATTTCTCGCGGTCACTCGCCATGGCGTGGGCGGTGAGCGCGATCACCGGCAGGCCACGCAGAGCGTCCTGCTCGCGCATCCAGGCCAGCACTTGAGTGCCGTCCATCTCCGGAAGGGAGATGTCGAGAAGAACGACATCCGGAACGTTGCCGGGCAATCCGGCGATCGCCTCCACACCGGTCTCGTACTCGGTGAGGTCGTAGCGGTCCTCGAGGAGGGCCTGCACGAGCATTCGATTGTCCGGATTGTCTTCTACGACCGCGACTTTCGGATTCATGGCACCTTTCAGGACTCGTCTATCACTTCCAAGGGCCGCGTCTTTTCGATCGACTCCAGTTCACCGATCACCGCCGCGTAGGCCACTTCCATCTGCGGCAACAGCGCGCGGAGCCGTTCATGCTGTCCATCGAGCGCGGCACCCTCGACGTCCGTGGCGAGCGTCCGAAGATGCTCGGCGCCTATGTAGGCGGCGCTGGACTTCAGTGAGTGCGCACCCCGCTCGGTTTGGCCGGAATCGCTGTTCGCCACCCCCGCACGGATCTGATCCATCTTCATTCCGGAGTTCTTGAGGAACAGCCGCACCATCTGAGAGGCGAGCTTGTCGCCACCCCACTCCTTGAGACGTTCGAGAGCCCGAACGTCGATCACACACGGTTCGGTCATGTCGGGTGGAAGGGGGGAGTAACGGCTCGACAACTTAGTTTAAGTCCCCGGTTAACGGGGTGCCATTCTTTTAAGCGCCGAGCGCACCGCGGATCGCACGCACGCCGGCCGCCGGTCCCTGCGCGTGGCCGTACACCGCCGAGCCCGCCACGAGTACGCTGGCCCCGGCCGCCGCGAGCGCGGCGGCGTTCGAGACGTCGACTCCTCCATCCACTTCGATCAGCGCGTGAGATCCGATCTCGTCGAGCATGGCCCGGGCGCGACGGACCTTGCCGGTACTGGCCGGGATGTAGGACTGCCCGCCGAACCCCGGATTCACCGACATCACGAGGAGCATGTCGACATCCGCGAGAATGTCCTGGACCGCCTCGAGCGGGGTCGCGGGATTCAGCGCGACGCCGGCGCTCACACCGAGCTCCCGGATCCGGTGGATCGTCCGGTGCAGATGACGGCACGCCTCCTGATGGACCGTGATCACCGCGGCACCGGCGCGCGCGAAGTCCTCGAGATAGCGGTCGGGATCCTCGATCATCAGGTGAACGTCGAGCGGAAGGCCGGTCGCGCTGCGTGCGCCGCGCACGACGACCGGCCCGATGGTAATGTTCGGAACGAAGTGCCCGTCCATAACGTCGACGTGAATCCAGTCGGCCCCCCCCGCCTCGACGGCCCGGATCTCTTCGCCGAGTCGCGAGAAGTCGGCCGAGAGGATCGACGGCGCGATCTTCATCGGTCTCGCCGCATGAGACGTACCCCGTCCGCGGCCGCGATCACCGCCTGGTCCGCCATTCCGAGAAAGAGACCCGTGTCGACGACTCCCGCCCGTGCCGCGAGCGTCCGTTCCAGCGCCTCCGCGTCCTCGATGCCGCCGGAGAAGGCGCAGTCGAGGAAGAGGTTCCCGTTGTCGCTCCAGACGGGCTCGCCGTCCAAACCCGTCCGCAGCGCGACCGAAGCGCCGAGCCTCTCGAGAAATTCGACGTGCGCTTCCCACGACCACTCGACGACCTCGACCGGCAGGGGCGACCGAGTGCCAAGGCGCGTGACCAGCTTCGTGTCGTCGGAGATGATGATCAGCCGCGTCGAGGCCTGGGCGACCATCTTCTCCCGAAGCAGCGCGCCACCGAGCCCCTTGATGAGGTCGAGACCAGGCGAGATCTCGTCGGCGCCGTCGATGGTCAGGTCCAGGCGCGGGTGATCGGAGAGTTCGACCAGCGGGATGCCCAGGTCGCGCGCCTGACGTTCGGTACGGAGCGAGGTCGGCACGCCGACCACATCGGTCAGGCTTCCCTCGGAAAGGGCCTCCGCCAGGAGCTCCACCAGATGCCGCACGGTGCTGCCCGTACCCAGGCCGAGAATCATGCCGTCGCGCACCTCGGAGAGGGCCGAACGGGCGGCGTTTCGCTTCAGCTCTTCCAGGTTCACGCGCGGTTCCGGCACGGGACGCTCGACGAAGGTGACGAGGCGGATTCCATCATACAGTCCATTCCGTGCCCGAATGTACGGAGGAGGGGGAATGCGTTCCAGCACGGGCCTCCGCGACGCGAGCGTGCGCGTCGGCGAGCTGGGTCCGCACGGCGCGTGCCGACGTCCCCCCCGCGGCGTCACGGGCGTCGGCGGAGGCCTCCCAGTCGAAGACCTCAAAGACGTCGCTCGCGAAGTTCGGGTCCTCGGCCCTGAAGTCGTCGAGCGTGAGTTCGGACAGGCGCACGCCGCGCTGCTCCGCCCGACGGACGAGACGCCCGACCACTTCGTGCGTCGTCCGGAACGGCACGCCGCGCCGAACGAGATAGTCGGCGAGATCCGTGGCGAGGAGCTGCGCATCCATGACCGCAGACATCCGCTCGGGACGGAAACGGGCGGTCGCGATCGCGCCGCGCATCGCGGGCAACGTCAGCTGGAGCGTGTCGACCGTGTCGAACAGCGGCTCCTTGTCTTCCTGGAGATCCCGGTTGTAGCTCGTCGGCAGCCCCTTCAACAGGGTGAGGAGCGACATCAAGTTTCCGACCAGGCGCCCCGACTTGCCGCGGGCCAGCTCGGCCACGTCGGGGTTCCGCTTCTGCGGCATCAGGCTCGACCCGGTGCTGAACCCGTCGGAAAGACGCACGAAGCCGAACTCGACGCTCGAGAAGAGGACGAGATCCTCGGCCAGCCGGGAGAGGTGCACGCCGATCATCGAACCGGCGAAGGCGACGTCGCAGATCCAGTCACGGTCCGAGACCGAGTCGACCGAATTTTCGCTCACGCGATCGAAGCCGAGCTCGGCCCGCAGCGCCTCGCGATCGATGGGGAAAGGGCACCCCGCGATGGCGCCGGATCCGAGCGGAAGCACCGCGGCCGCGGCCCGGGCCGCGCGAAGGCGCTCGACGTCGCGCAGGAGGGGGAAGAGATGGCTCAGGGCCCACTGCCCCGCCCGTATCGGCTGGGCCTGCTGCATGTGGGTGTATCCGGGCATCATCACGTCGGCGCCCCGCTGGGCAAGCCCGTGCAGCGCGTCGCACAGGTCGAGCACGAGCGAGGTGACTCGGTCGACCGCACCCATGCCGTAGAGTCTGACCCCCGTGGCGGACTGGTCGTTGCGCGAGCGACCCGTATGGAGTTTCCCCGCCACGTCGCCGGCTTCCTCCCGGAGCATCCGCTCGACGACCGAGTGGATGTCCTCTTCCGTGGCGGAGGCGAGCCCCTCGCGCTCGATGCGGTCCGCGACCCTCCCCAGACCAGTCAGGATCGCCTCGACCTCGTCGTCCGCAAGCACGCCCGCCGCCCCGATCGCCCTTGCCCACGCGACGCTCCCCCGCACGTCTTCACGCCACAGGCGCTGATCGACGCCGAGGCTCAGATTGAGGGGCACCATCTCCGATGCCATGCCCTCCTCGAAGCGTCCTCCCCACAGGGAGGCTGCGTCCTTGGTCGTGTCGGAAGTCATGCGTACGGAGCGTGGAGGGTCGTCCGGGCTGCGGCGCCCGCGTCGTGGCTAAAAAAGAAGAGAACCGGGGGTCAGGAGACCGACAGCTTCCCGCCAAAGCGCCGGGGGGCCGAATGCCCCGAAATCCTGCCCCCGGTTCCCTTTCGATGCCGGGACCGGATCATTTGATTCGATGAATGAGCATAAATATTCACTAAGAGTGCATCCAGTCAACCGTCATGCCCGGCCATCGATTCGAGACGTGCCTGGACCTCAGGCAGGAAGACCGGATCACGCAGGATGATCAGGATCGTATCGTCCCCGGCGAGCGTCCCGAGCACTTCGGGCCACTCTTCCCAGTCGATGCCGGCGGCCACCGTCTGCGCACCGCCCTTCATCGTGCGAACGACCAGAAGGTGATCTACCCCTTCCGCACTGTGGAAGAGCGTCGGGAGCAGCGATTCGAGCGAAGGCGTGCTGTCCCATTCCTCCGGAGACGAATAGAAGCCGACCCCGTCCGCGCCGGGGACCTTCACGAGCCGGAGTTCGCGCATATCGCGTGACAGCGTGGCCTGGGCGACCTCGATGCCCCGCTCCAGAAGGAGCTCCCGCAGCAGTTCCTGGCTCGTGACCCGGTGGCTGCGGATCACCTCGACGATGTGCTTGTGGCGATCGCGCTTGCTCATGCGAGCACGCGTTCGACGAGGCCGCGCACGCGTTCCGGCTCGAAGCCGAGGCTACGCTCAACCTCCTGCCCGTCGTTGAACAGGATCAGCGTGGGGATGCTGCGAATCCCGTACCGCACGGAGACGTCCGGGGCGTGGTCGGTGTCGACCTTCACCACGAGCATGCGCCCGATCTTCTGGTACGCGATCTCGTCGAGGAGCGGCGCCACCATCTTGCACGGCGCGCACCAGTCCGCGTAGAAGTCGACGAGGACGGGAGCCGCCGATGCGAGGACGGTCCGGTCGAAGTCCTCCTGGGTGACCTTCACGGGACGGTCGAGCAGCATCGGCCTGGAGCAGTCCCCGCACGTCGGACGTTGCGCCGCACGGCTCAGGTCCACGCTGTTGAGCTGGCCACAGAAGCCACACCGCAGCGTGACGCCGTGAGCGGACGGCGAACTCTTGGTCACGACCTTCCCTCCCCCTGCAGGGGTTACCTCCGACTGCGTTCCGGCCCGGGGAGCAATAGACTGCTCCCCGGGCCGGTCGTCCAGCATGATCGAATGTCGAACAGAACGCGGATTACTAAATCGCCGACCGACTAGAACGAGTACTGGAGCTTGAAAAGGGCCAGCCGTCCGATTTCCGGCGCTCCGACGAACTCGCGGTGACGGTTTCCAAACATGTTGTTGACCGTCATCGAGAAGATCAGTCCGTCATACCTCGGAATCCGATACGCGAGGTTCGAATCGAACACGAGATAAGAGTCGACGTCCCCGACGTAAACGCCGGAGTTCATGATGAAACCGTCGGTGTAGCGTCCACGGGCGCCGATTTCGAACCCGGATTGAGCATCCGCATACCGCAGCCCGAGCGAGCCCTTGTTCCTCGGCGCGTTCAGAGCCACGTCAGCCGCGCTGGTGCAGGCGCCGTCACCATCCACGTCGAAGCATTCGTCACTCACGTACGAGTACGCCCCTGACATGGTGACCTCTTCAGTCAGGAACGCCTCGAAGCCGAAGTCGGCTCCACTGAACTCCACCTCACCGAAGTTTCGATAGGTCAGAATGAGGTCCGAGTTCTGACGCTGATCCGGCGCGACCGTCCCGAACGGGATTCGGGCCGCCGTGGTTGCGATGCTCCCAGCGATGGCCTGCGCATACTGCAGGGGCACACCCGCGCCGACGAGACGGGTGGTGACGAACCGGGCGGCGTCCGAGCCACTCAAGAACACCGTCGGGGTCTCGACCCGCAGAGGCCCGACGAAATCCTCGATCCGCGTCTGGTAGAGCGACACGTCGAACTTGAACCGCTTTGCGAAGATGCCCTGATAGCCCACTTCCAGCGTGTTGTGAATGGTCGGAAGCATCCTGCTGACGTTGCTGACGCCCGGATCCGGCACGAAGGGGACCGACGGATCTTCCGAGTTGAATCTCAGGAGATAGGAGCCGATGTCCGAGGCCGAGGGCGACCCGACGATCGTCGCGAACTGCTGCGGGGTGAGTCCAAGCAGCCCGAGGGTGGCCTGCAGGCTCGGGCTCTGAAGCGCACCCCCAATCACGACGGTGTTCCAGAAAACGGTCCCAGTCGCCGGCAGTTGCGCCTGATTGCCATTGAAGGGCGAGTACATGCAATAGTTGTTCACGCCCCCGGCGCAGGTGTCGTTCCACGTGTATCCGGTCGACGGCACACCCACTGCCTGCACGCGATATCCGACCCCGGGGATGATGGGAATGATCCCGGCCGTGAGATCCAGGAAGAGATTGTTGGAAGTCGGCGTGCTGAAGGACCGGTTGAAGGTGCCACGGAACGCCTGGCCCGGAGCCGGGCGATACACCAGCCCTGCCCGCGGCGACATGACCGGATCCTCCAGGTGCTCGTGATCGTCCATCCGGAGCGCGCCGATCAGATCGAATTTCGAGCCCAGGTGGAGCGTTGCGCTGACATAGCCTCCAACTTCCAGGGTCTCGTCGGTGTCCTCATTGGCCCCGTTGATCGTCCCGAGGGTCTGGGGCGTCGTCTGGCTATAGTCCACCCCCGCTACCAGGTCGACAGCGCTTCCGAGAGAGAAGCTGTACTGCGCCTGAGCCGCGAGCACCGAGGATTCATCGACGATCGGCGCTCCCGTCCGGAGCAGATAGGTGCCTCCGGCATTCGACTGGTTCATGAACGCCTGGGCGAAGAGCCCCCCCCGTTCGAACTGGACCTGACCGAAACGATAGGTCCAGTCCTGCGCCTGCCCCGCCCCGAGGCCCGTGAGGTCGATGGAGTTTCCGAGCGAATTGGTGCCCAGGGTGACCTTGAGACCGTCGGTGGAACCAGCCCAGGGCCGGTAGTCCAGCCTCATCTCACCGCCCCAGCGCTCGGAGTCGAAGTCCCGGGCGCCGATCTTGAGCGTGTCCGACCGAGCTCCCGCAGCGAGCGCCGTCGCGCGCGCCGCTTTCTCCACCGGATCGATGTAACGGAAGTCCGTACCCGTGAAGTACTGACCGGTCACCTTCAGTCCGAGCTTGTCATTGAAGCGGAAGTTCTGACGGAAGGCGCCGGTGAAGATGCCCTGGTCACCCGCCGACACGCTGACGGTCGTGCCGGGCTTGTCGATCGGAGACGAAGTGATGATGTGCATGACGCCGCTGGTCGCGTTCGGACCGTAGAGCGCTGACGCGGGTCCGAGGAAGACCTCCACACGCTCGACGTCCAGCGTCGGCGCGGGAATCATGTTGTAGGCGTTCAGGCGGAGCGAAGGTACTCTGGCCCAGCGATTGTCCGTCATGACCAGAAGGGCGCCTGAGAAGACGTTGTTGAATCCCCGGGTCACGGTGTTGCTCTGGTTCACCCCGGTTTGCACGACATCCACGCCCGGCATGTCCTTGACATAGTCGACCACGGTCGGCGCAGCGCGCACCTCGATCTCGTCCGCCGTGCGAACGTCTGCGGCGGTGGGAAGCGACTGAAGGCTTCGTTCGGAACGCTGGCGTCCCGCGGTGACCGTGACGCCCTCCAGGGCAATCTCCGTGGTGACCAGCAGAACGTCGACTTCCGCCGTCCCTCCCGCGGGTACGTCCACGGTGAGCCGCTGAGACGCATAGCCGATCAGCGTGACCGCAAGTGTGAGGCGCCCGGCCGGCGCACGGATCGAAAATGCACCCTGCGCGTCCGAGAGCCCACGGCTCTCACCCGCGAAGGAAAGCTCGGCCGAGACGAGGGGCCTGTTGGTGGCCGCATCCCGGACCGTTCCGCGAATAGTGCCGTCCTGAGCCGCACCGGCGGAGACAGCGAGGAGGGAGAGGACCAAGGCGCCGAACAGGGCGCGACTTGCCAGCTTGTTCATAGCATCCCGTGGGTGAGAGAGGGCATCGAACGTCGCGGAATTCTACCAGCACGCCTAACCTCCCGGCAATCTTTACGTTACCCTGGCGAAGCTCCCACATTCCTTCAAGCTTACCGGATGATTCCCGAAGACTTCACCCGTCCTCGCCTCACCGAGGCTCGCGCTCGGATCCGTGATCACGTGGTTCGAACGCCCGTCACGCGGAGCCCGGCACTTTCCGACGCCATGGGCGTCGAGGTCTTCCTCAAGCACGAAAACCTGCAGACAACCGGGGCCTTCAAGGCACGGGGGGCCCTCAACCGCCTTCTTACGCTGTCGCGCGAAGCTCGAGCGCGCGGGGTCGCAACGATCTCCGCCGGGAACCACGCTCAGGCGGTAGCCTGGGCCGCGACAGCGGCGGGTGTACCGAGTGTTGTCGTCATGCCGGAGCACGCGTCACCCCTCAAGGTGGAGCGGAGCCGAAGCTACGGCGCGGAGGTCATCCTGCACGGCGACGCTGCAGCCGCCTTCGTCCGGGTGCGTGAGATCTGCGAGCAGCGAGATCTGACGTTCCTGCACCCGTTCGACGACGCAGAGGTCGTCGCAGGGCACGCGTCGTGCGGCCTCGAGATCCTCGAGGATCTGCCGGACGTGGGGACCGTCGTAGTTCCGGTCGGCGGAGGCGGCCTGGCATCGGGCATCGCCGCTTCGCTCTCAGCCGCCGGGTCGAATGCAGCGCTCTGGGGCGTGGAGCCCGAGGGAGCTTCGGCCATGCACGCCAGTCTGCGAGCGGGGCACGCCGTGCAGCTGGATTCCGTCAGGACCGTCGCCGACGGGTTGGCGCCACCGATGGCAGGGGTCCTGAATCACGCGCTGCTCGCGGAGCGGGCGCGAGGTATCGCGGTGCTCACCGACGCGGAAATCGTGCAGGGACTGGCGCACCTCGTTTCCTCGGGCGAGCCGATCGAACCCTCGGGGGCGGCCGGCGTGGCCGCGCTCCTCGCCGGGAAGATCCCCCACCTCGGAGTCGGACGGGGTGGTCCCGTGGTCGTGGTGATCAGCGGAGGTAACGCCGAGACGACCGCGAACCTCGAACTTATCGGACGTTTCGGGTAGGTCGCGCCGCTACTGGAGGTCCACCAGCTCGAGATCGAAGATGAGTGTGGCGCCCGGGGGCACGTCGCCGGTGCCGCGCGCGCCGTACGCGAGATGCGGCGGCACCACGAGCCGCCGAATGCCCCCCCGACGCATGCCGACGATCCCCTCGTTCCACCCCCGGATGACCTCGCTGCCGCCCAGACGGGTATGGTACGGCTCGCCCCCAAGGTTGGCGTCGAACACCGAACCGTCGGGAAGGCGCCCCACGTACTTCACCCAGACCCGGCTGGTGCGCCGCGCCGCAGGTCCGTCCCCGACGACGATGTCCTGCAGGTAGAGACCCGAGGCCGTCTTCTCCATGGCGGACAGGTCCACGGAGACTTCGGGAGCGAACACGAGATCTTCCGGGTCGGACGATGGGAGCGGGCCGGTGTCGCCGCGCGGGCCGCCGCCGCACGCACTCGCCACGGAGGTCAGCACCACGGCAATCACCACCCCCCCCTTGCTCACGACCGCCCTCCCATGTCTCCGGCTGCTCGAACGCGACGCGCGCATCGACTTCACCGTCGCGACGACACGGGCGTCCGGAATTTTCGTCGGATCGCCAGCGGCAAGGTCCCGTCTTTCGCCGACCGTTTCACCCGATCGAGCCCCCCGGAGGGTTCAGCCCGCGGCCTCGATCGCCTTGAGCGCCTGCACGGTCGACGTGACGTGTTCCGCGCTGGTCTTCAGCGCAGCCTGCTCCGCGTCATCGAGCTGCACTTCGACGATCCGCTCCAGACCGTTGGCGCCCAGCAGGCACGGCACGCCGAGGAAGAGACCGCTCATTCCGTACTCGCCCTGGAGCCACGCGGCGCAGGGGAGGATGCGGCGCTTGTCCTTGACGATGGCCTCGGCCATCTGGACCGCCGCCGCCGCCGGCGCGTAGTACGCGCTGCCCGTCTTGAGGTAGGCCACGATCTCGCCGCCGCCCTTTCGCGTGCGGTCGACGAGAGCGTCGATGCGGTCCTGCGCCATGAGCTGCGTGAGCGGAATCCCGCTGACCGAAGTGTAGCTCGCGAGGGGCACCATCGTGTCGCCATGCCCACCGAGCACGAGCGCCTGGATGTCCTCGATCGAGACGTCCAGCTCGAGCGCGATGAAGGACCGGTACCGGGCGGTGTCGAGGACACCCGCCATCCCGATCACCCGCTCGCGCGGGAAGCCGGTCGTTTCGAGTGCGACCTGCGCCATCACGTCGAGGGGGTTCGTGACTATGATGACGATCGATTCGGGAGCGACCCGCTTGATCTCCTCACTCACCGAGCGGATCACGTGCGCGTTCGTCTTCAGCAGGTCGTCGCGGCTCATCCCCGGCTTGCGGGCGATGCCGGCCGTGACGATGAAGATCTCCGATCCGACACACTGCTCGTAGTCGTTGGCGCCGTAGACGCGGGAGTCGAATCCCTCGATGGGCGCGCTCTCCCACTGGTCGAGACCCTTGCCCTGCGGGATGCCCTCGGCGATGTCGACGAGGATGACTTCCTTGGCCAGCTCCTTCTGAGAGAGGAGCTGCGAGCACGTGGCGCCCACGTGCCCAGCACCGACGACGGTGATCTTCTTCGCGCTCATGAAAAACGTCTGCTCCGCGGCAGGGTGTCCTGTGGATTCCGGGCCGATCCGCGCTCGGTCGAGGCGGACGAGCCGGGCACGCTCGGTCGTGTGCCCGCAGGAGTATAACGACGCTGGGAGAGAGGTCTACCCGCCGGTCTGCGACAGGGCGACGAGGCCGCCCGAGCCGGCAGCGCTCCCCTGGATCAGGTAGTGCCGTTCGGGCTTCGTACGCAGCGTCTCGACGATATGCGGCACCAGGTCTTCGCCGGCCCTCAGCGGGTCGCGGAGATTCGTCTGGAGCGCACCGAACAGACACGGCCGCAGGTGTCCGTCCGCCGTGAGCCTCATCCGGTTGCACCGGTCACAGTAGTTGTGGCTCATCGGCGTGATGACGCCGATGGTTCCGGGCGCGCCCGGGAAGCGGTGATACAGCGCCGGGCCATTGCCGAACGGCCCCTTGACCGGCTCGAGAGCGTCGATGCGTTCGATGCGGCGCAGCGCTTCGGTGCAGGAGATGAACTGGTTGGCGCTCAGATCGAGATTCGCGCCTGTGGGCATCATCTCGATGAAGCGCACGTGCCACGGACGCTCGCGGGTGATCTCCGCGAAGTCCTCGATCTCGTCGTCGTTCTGACCACGGATGAGCACCACGTTGATCTTGATGGGCGAGAATCCGACCCGCTCGGCGGCTTCGAGCCCCTCCATGATCTTCGGGTACGAGCCGGGGCGGCGCGCGATGGCGTCGACACGGTCGGCACGCAGCGAGTCCAGGGAGACGTTCAGCCGTTGGACCCCCGCGCTTCGCAGGGCGTCCGCGTGTTCGGCCAGGAGCACAGCGTTCGTGGAGAGGGAGAGGTCCTCGATCTCGGGCACGGCCGCGATCATGCGCACCAGGTCGGGCAGGTCGCGGCGCACGAGCGGCTCGCCCCCCGTAATCCGGATCCGGCGGAGTCCCATGCCCGCCATTGCCCGGACGATCTGCTCGATCTCCTCGTAGGTCAGGAGCTCGTCACGCTTCAGCCAGGTGAGTCCCTCCATCGGCATGCAGTACACGCACCGGAGGTTGCACTTGTCCGTGACGGAGACGCGGAGGTACTCGACCCGGCGGCCGAACTGGTCGATCATGCCACTTGCCCCCCGCCCGCGGTGTGCGATCCCCGTCCGGCGACGGGGCGCTCCCTCGCGGAGGGGTCCATCGGGGCGCCCGTGCCGGGCGGCACCGTGCCCGGAACCCACTCGACCCGGCCGTCCGCATAGTGCTCCTGCTTCCACACGGGCAGCCGCTTCTTGATCTCCTCGATCACGTAGCGGGAGGCGTCGAACGACTCCGCCCGGTGCGGGCTCGAGACCGCGATCGCAACCGAGACCTCGCCGATGTCGAGCTCGCCGGTGCGGTGCACCACGGCGAGTCGGTCGGTCCCGAGACGGGCGGCCGCCTCATGCGCGATCTCGCGGAGAACGTCCTCGGCCATCTCGTGGTAGGCGTCATAGCGCATCCCGCTCACCGACCGGCCGTCGGCGTGATCGCGCACGACGCCCACGAACAGCACCGCGGCACCGTCCTCCGCGGACCCGACCCGCGACAGGACCTGGGCCGGATCGATGGGCTCGGGCCCGACCGCGGCATGGATCAACGGCGTCCCATACCGGTCAGCCGCCCGCGACGGGCGGAATGAACGCCACTTCGTCGTCGGCCGAGAGGGGCTCGTCGAGGAAGGCGTAGGTACGATTCACGGCAACCGCCGGCTCGGCCGGAAGCCGATCGAAGGGCGCGCCTCGCTCACGAAGTTCCGAGACGAGGTCCCCCACGGTTGCGCCCTCCCTCAGCTCCACCGCGAGGCCACTGTGACCCACGAGGTCGCGGTAGGCCGCGAAGAAGAGTGCGTTGACCGAGATCGGCACGGGAGCGCGAAGGGATGTGGGTTGCGAGGACTACCTAGATAGGGGCACCCCGAGCGGCCCGTCAACGTTCCCCCGCGGGCCACCGGGACGGCGCGGGCGGTCACTCGGGTCGCCGCCGCGCAGCGCGCGTATGCGCCTGCCCATCTCTTCGCGCAGCGCCTGAAGCCTGAGAACCTGCGTCGGCGTGAGCACCTCCAGGAGAGCCGCCTGCTCTTCCTCGAAGAGCGCGCTCTCCTCCTGTCTCAGCTCGGAGAGCCGCCTGAGTAGCGCCGCCGCGGCCTCGTCGTCCGCCCCGCCCTCGATCATGACGGCCTCCACCCGGCGCCGAGTGGCCATCTCCGACCGCCGGATATCTGCACGACGCTCCTCGAACCGCCGCATCACCTCGCCGAGCCGCGCGGACTCCTCCCCGGAGAGCTCGAGACGCTCCTGCGCGAGGCGCGCCATCTGGGCGCGCACTCTGCGCTCCATCTCCTGACGGCCCTGGGGCGGCCCTCGCCGGCCCGGCGGATTCTGGGCGGCCAGGGGAGCCGCCACGCTCGCTGCGATCGCGGCGAGCACCAGTGCCAGCGACGCCCCGCGACGCAGGCGCGCAAATGAACCTTCCCAACGTATCCTCATGCCGCACCTCCTGATCCACCACCGATTTCCGACGTAAGATCCTCCAGAAGCTCCACGAGCGCCTCGTCCGAGAGCGCTTCGAACTCGGGCACACCCGCCAGCAGCCCGTCGTCGCTCAGCCAGAGCTCACCTTCCTCGAACTCGGACGCCAGGCCGAGTCCCGCCGCGACCCCGAGGGGCCCGGGCTCCGAAGCGACCCCGATGCCCACGGCGAGGGCCGCAACCGCCGCCGCCGACAGGCCCCACCAGGGCCGTGTCGCACGGGAAGATCGCGGCCGGACCGCCACAACGACGCGATCCGCCAGCCCCGCCGGCGCGGTCACTCGCCCGGAGAAGAGGATTCGCACGAGGTCGAGCTCCTCCGCACAGTCAGCACAGCGCGCAACGTGGTCCTCGAAGTCCCGGCTCCCGTCGGCCGGCACACGCCCCGTCACGCGATCCGGCATCATCTGCCGGACTTCCGCACATCGAATCTGGGTCATTCCATCAACTCCCTGAGTCGGCGGATGCCGTGGAAGTAATTCACCCGGGCCGCACCCTCGCTGGACCCGACCACGGATCCGATTTCCCTGAAGCTCATTCCCTCTTCGATCCTGAGTGTCACGGAGAGTCGCTGCTTCTCCGGCAGCTTTTCCAGCTCCGCCCTCGCCCGTGCGGCCTCCGACTCCGTCACGGCCCGCTCGGCGGGATCTGGCTGGACCGACGCGACCTCGGTGGCGGCGTCCAGCGACGCCTCCTTCCGGCGTTGACTCCTGCGGAAGAACCCCCGGGCCTCGTTGGCCGTGATTGCGACGATCCACGTCCTCAACGATGCGTCTCCACGAAAACCGTCCAGGGAGCCGAAGGCCTTCACGAAGGCGTCCTGAACCACGTCCGCGGCAACGTCCGGATCCCTGGTAAGAGACAGGGCGACCCGGTAGGCGGCATCGATGTGCCGACGCACGAGTTCGTCCTGAGCGGCGGCATCGCCGGTTCGTGCGTTTCGAACGAGCTCCGCATCGGACATCTCCGCCCCGGTCCGCCGTTCCTCACTCACCAGTGATTAGACGGGCGCGGCGTGGAAACGTTAAAGGGCCCGGCGCGGCACCGCCGGGCGGAGTCTCAGTAGCCGGCCTTGTCCAGGCGTTCGACCCGGGCCCGGAGGTGCTTGGAGGGCTTGAAGACCGGCACGGATCGGGAGGGCACTTCGACGGAATCACCCGTGCGCGGATTCCGGGCCATGCGCGTCTTGCGCTTGCGGACCTTGAACGTGCCGAAGCCACGGATCTCGATGTTCTCGCCGGTGGCGAGGGCACGCTTGATGGCGTTCAGAAATCCGTCGACGACGAGCGCGCAGTCCTTCTTGGTGACCCCAGGACCGATGGCTTCGGCTACCTGCTCGACCAAGTCTGCCTTCGTCATTCTCCCTCCAAGACCGTTGCCCGGCGCGCTCTCCGCCGGAAGGGGTGAGACGGTAACAAGCGTGCACGGAGGCCGCAAGCCTGCTGGAGTCGTTGGGGGAGAGCGACTTGCGGCGATCGATCGACCCACGCGTCCGCAGAGACCCGACCGCGGGTCACCGAGCCTTGCCGGCCTCCATGAGGTCGACGAACTGATCGAACAGGTAGCGGCTGTCGTGAGGCCCGGGCGCAGCCTCCGGATGGTACTGCACGGAGATGACCGGAAGCTTCCGGTGGCGCACGCCTTCCACGGTACCGTCGTACAGGTTGACGTGGGTCAGCCTGAGGCCCGGCGCACCCGGAATCTCGTCGCCGTCGCCGCCCCGCACCGCGAAGCCATGGTTCTGCGACGTGATCTCGACGGTCTGCCGATCGAGGTATTTCACCGGGTGATTCCCGCCGTGATGCCCGAACGGGAGCTTGAAGGTGCTCGCGCCGAACGCCCGACAGATCAGCTGGTGGCCCAGGCAGATGCCGAAAACGGGTACGCCGGCCCCGGCGAGCCCGAGAATCGCCGCCTCGGCCTTCTCCACGGCGGCCGGATCGCCCGGCCCGTTGGACACGAAGAGGCCGTCGGGCGGCGTCGCGAGAATCTGCTCGGCCGGCGTGTCCGCGGGGATGACCGTCACCCGGCACCCGCGTTCGGCGAGGAGCCTGGGCGAGTGCGCCTTCACCCCGAAGTCGTACGCGAGAACGTGGAATCGCTCCTCGCCGACGGCGGGCACCTCGTATGGCTCGCCGGTCGAGACGCCGCACGCCAGGTCGAGCCCCTCCATGAGAGGCTGCGCCAGGATCTCCCGCAGAAGGTCGTCCGCGTCGTGCCCGGCGGGGGCGATCGCGCCGCGCATCGCGCCTTCGGAGCGGATGTGCAGCGTGAGCGCCCGCGTGTCGACATCGGCGATGCCGGTGATCCCGTTGTCGCGGAGGTATCGGTCGAGCCCACCCTCCGACCGCCAGTTGGAGTCGAGCCGCGCCGCCTCGCGGACGATAAAGCCGCTCACCTGGGGCAGCGGCGACTCCCGGTCCTCGCTGTTGACCCCGTAGTTGCCGATGAGGGGGTACGTCATCGCGACGAGCTGCCCCGTATACGACGGATCCGTCAGGACTTCCTGGTAGCCGGTCATCGAGGTGTTGAACACGACCTCGCCGAAAGTGACGGCCTCGGCACCGAGCCGGACACCGTCGAACCGGCGACCGTCCTCGAGCAGCAGGTAGGCGTTGCGGTCCAGAGCGGCTCCTCGGTGAGATCCGGAGGTGGGACGCGGCAGCGTCGCACTCGATCGGGCAAAGCTACCGGTGTCGGAGACCGGGTCAAGCCGTCTTCCGGCGTGCCGCCGCAGGGTTAGGTTGCTCTTCCATGGACATCCTCTACATCCATGCCGACGAGTCGTGCCTGGGCAACCAGAACAAGGGGCGCGCGAGTCCGGGCGGCGCCGCGGGCATCCTCGAGATCTGGCGTGACGGCGCGTGGGAACGCCGGGACTACTGGATTTCCGAGGCCGACACCACGAACAACATCATGGCGCTGCGCAGCGCGATCGAAGTTCTGAGGCGCCTGCGCCGCCCGTGCCGCGTCGTCTTCACCTCCGACAGTCAGTACCTGGTGAAGGGGATCAACGAGTGGCGGCACGGCTGGAGGCGGGCCGGCTGGAAACGGAAGACCGGGACCATCGCGAACGTCGAGCTCTGGCAGCGGCTCGACGAGCTCCTGGGTCGTCACGACTTCGTGGCGAAGTGGGTACGTGGCCACGAGGGACACCCCGAGAACGAGTACGCGGACTTTCTCGCGACGCGGGCCGCGGCCGACCAGACCGACTCGGACGGGTTCGTGCCCTCGGGTTTCGAGGCGTGGCTCGAAGGCCGGCGCCGAAAGGGGCACCTGGTCGACTACACGGAATTCGCCCCGCCCGAGGAGCGCTTTCCCGGCTGAGTCGGGCCCGTGCCAGCACGCGAAACGGCCCGAGTCGCAGCGAGCTGCAACCCGGGCCGCCTCTGTCTCGAGGGTCTGAGGCGAAGGTCACGTCCTTCGTCCAGTCACCCTGCTGCGCTGGCGGGATCGAGTCCGTTGCCTGGGCCCGCCTTCGTGAAGGCGGCTGGACCTGTCTCCCTTGCCTCCGTTGCCGTCGCGCGGTCCGCGACCGGAGGTGCCCCGAGCTCGTTCCGTGGGGCTGTTCGTCGGGGGCCAGCGACCTCCCCCGTCGGGCTCACCGGATATCCCAAGCTCCGGATCACCGTGTCACCGCTGCGCCGTCGCGCCCGGCAACTCACGTTTCGGATTCCTCGTGAGGGATGACCAACGCCATCGAACTCGAAGAGCCGCATCCGAACCGTGATCGATAGATGCAGTCCGCGGCCGCGAAAGGCAACCCCACGCGGCGGAAACGGATGTCGATGGTGAACACACGGCGCAAATCGTTGTTTTTCAACGCTTTGCGATAGCCGTCATCCGTTTCTTCGTAACGTGTTCGGGGAACGCACAAACATATGAATCCACCGGCGGCCCCGTTCCGGATTTCGGGGATCGTACCATCGAGAACTTGAGGAAATCCCGACGCGCCCCCCCGGGTCCCCCCGGTGTCAGCCGGTTTTTACTGTTGTCCATCCAACAGGAATATCGTGTCCGAACACACGAGCGAAGTTTCGGACGAAGGCGGTCCGAACCAGCGCGGCCTCGGGGGCCGAACCGAGTTCACGTGCGAGCGACGTCACTGTGCGGTCCCGGATCCCGCACGGTACGATGGTTTGGAAGTAGCTCAGGTCCGACGTCACGTTCAGCGCGACGCCGTGCGAGGTGATCCACCCCGACGAAACGCGCACCCCGATGGCGGCGAGCTTCCCGAGCTCCGTCCAGACGCCGGTGCCCGACTCGCTGCGGGTCGCCGCCACTCCGAAGTCGCGCGCGACCCCGGCGAGGACGTCCTCGAGATCCCGGAGGTACCGGTGGAGATCCTTCCGATCCGGCTTGAGGTCGAGGATCGGATACGCGACGAGTTGACCGGGCCCATGGTAGGTCACGTCCCCTCCCCGCCCCACGTCGAAGAGCTCGATCCCGCGACGGGCGCGCTCCACCTCGTCCACGAGGACGTGCGCCGCGTCCGCGCTGGATCCGAGGGTGATCACATGCGGATGCTCGAGCAGCATGAGTGTGTCGGACACCTCCCCGGCGCGGCGACGGCCGACCAGGTCGCGCTGGGCTTCGAGCGCCTCGCCGTACGGAACGGTGCCGAGGTCGAGAACGGAGAGGGGGCGCCGCATCGTCACGCTCGGCGAGGCCACCCGCACCAGCCCGGTCGCCACCGCCGGGACACCCTCCGCCGCCGTCTCGGGTGCGTCGCGCGCGCATGCGGAGACGCCCCCGCAAGCCGGACGGCTCCGGGGGCGTCGCTGGCGGGCGGCGCGCAGACGGTCACGCGTCCTCGGGGAAGCTCTCGAGCATCTCCTTGAGGCGGGACAGGAAGCGCGCTGCATCCGCGCCGTCCACGATGCGGTGGTCGTACCCGAGCGAGAACAGCGAGCGCTTCCGGATCGCCATCGAATCGGCGCCGGTCTCCGGGTCGGTGACCACGACGACCCGCTTCTCGATCGAACCGGTGCCGAGAATCGCGGAGGTACCCTTCGGGATCACCGGAAGCCCGACCATCGTGCCCAGCACGCCGGGGTTGGTGACCGAGAAGGTCGCTCCCTGGATCTCGTCCGGGCTGAGCTTCCGGTCGCGGGCCCGGGTCGCGAGGTCGACGATCTTGTTGCCGATCCCCACGAGGCTCAAGTGGTTCGCGTCGCGCACCACAGGTACGATGAGGCCGGGGTTGAGGTCGACCGCCATCCCGAGGTTCACGTTGCCCCGGTAGATCACGTTGTTCCCCGAGACCGCGGCGTTGACCATGGGGAACTCCGTGAGCACCCGCGAGATCGCCCAGGCGACGAAGGCCGTGTAGCTGACCTTCGCACCCTGCTGAGCCCACTTGGCCTTCATGTCCGAGCGCACCCGGTCGATGGAGGAGAAGTCGATCTCGATGAACGAGTGCACGTGGGGAGCCACGCGCTTGGCGAGCACCATGTGCTCCGCCGTGAGACGACGAATCTTGTCCATCGGCTCGACGCGGTCCGCCGCTCGTACCGGGTACTCCGGATGCTGGACCTCGCGGTAGAACGACGCCCAGAGGTCCGTGGGCGCCCCCCGGCTCACCGCGGGCGCCGGCGCGGACGCCTGCGGCGCGGGAGCCGCGGCAGCCACCGGGGCCTGAGCCGCGGCGCCACCGGTCTCGATGAACCCGAGGATGTCCTGCTTCGTGACGCGGCCCGCATGCCCGGTCCCGGCGACGGCGGCGATGTCCACACCGTGCTCTTCCGCGATCTTGCGGACGACCGGCGTCGATCGCGTGCGCAGTCGATCTTCGGCGCTCTCGTCGCCACCGGCGACCGGTGCCGCCGGTGCAGCCGGAGCGGCGGGTGCGGCGGGTGCGGGCGGTGCCTCGCTCTGCACGGGCGCGGACGGCGCCGCAGGCGCAGCGGCCACCGCGGCCCCGGCCTCGGTGTCGATGTACGCTACGACCGTTCCGACCTCGACCGTCTCCCCTTCCTGCACGACGATCTCGACCAGGGTCCCGGACGACGGGGCGGGAATCTCGGCGTCGACCTTGTCCGTGGAAATTTCCAGGATCGGCTCGTCGCGCTCGACCGCATCGCCGACCTGCTTGAGCCACTGCGAGACGGTGCCCTCGGCGATGGATTCACCCATCTGGGGCATGGGAACTTCAATCCGAGCCACGCTCGATCACTCCGCGTTGGTTTAGTAGGCCGCAAGATACCGGGACGCCTTCACGACGTCTTCGGTCTGCGGTAGAAAGTAATCCTCCAGCGAGCCTGAGTAAGGCACCGGCGCATCGATCGCGGTCACGCGCAGGATCGGACCGTCCAGCCACTCGAACGCCTTTTCGTTGACCCGCATCGCGATCTCGCCCGCAATGCCGCCCGTGCGGGTGTCCTCGTGCACCACGAGGAGGCGCCCCGTCCGCCGGACGCTGCGGACGATCGCGTCGTCGTCAAGAGGCAGGAGCGTGCGCAGGTCGATCACCTCCACCGACAGGCCGTCGTCCCGATCCAGACGCTCGGCAGCCTCGACGCTACGGTGCACCATGGCGCCGTAGGTGACGATGGTCAGGTCCCTGCCTTCGCGCACGGTACGGGCCTCGCCGAGCGGAACGACGTAGTCTTCGTCGGGAAGGACCTCACGGAGCGCCGGAGCCCGGTAGAGCGCCTTGTGTTCCTCGAAGATGACCGGATTGTCGTCCCGGATCGCCGCCTTGAGGAGACCCTTCGCGTCACGGGGGTTGCTGGGATAGACGATCTTGAGACCGGGCGTATGGAAGAACGCCATCTCGACGTTCTGCGAGTGGAATGGCCCTCCCCGGTTGCCTCCGCCCACGGGGCCCCGGATAACCAGGGGCATGGGGCCGGCACCCCGGTACAGCGACGTCGCGATGTAGTTCGTGATGACGTCGTAGGCCGGGGAGATGAAGTCCATGAACTGGATCTCGACGACCGGGCGGAGCCCCATGTGTGCCGCACCCGCAGCAGCGCCGGTGAAGCCGCCCTCGGCGATCGGGGTGTCGATGACCCGGTTGGCTCCGAAGTAGCCGAGAAAGTCGCGCGTCACCTTGAAGGCGCCGCCGTAGACGCCAATGTCTTCACCGAGCAGGAAGACGGACTCGTCTCGCACCATCTCTTCGAACAGGGCTTCGCTGATCGCCTCGAGGAAGGTGACGGGCTCGCCCCGCCTCGTCTTGAGCAGGTGCTCCGGGATCGCGAGCCGGGTCATAATGCTCCCTCGGCGAGTGCGGCGCCGGGATGGAGGGCGCGGGTCCACGGGGCGGGAAGCTCCACGTCGGTATAGACGCCGGGCACGGCATCGCGGCCTTCGGGCACGGGCTCGGCGCGTGCCTGCTCGGACGCGGCGGTGCACGCCCCGGCGACCTCGGACTCGAGGGCATCGAGCTCCTGGGTCGTCGCCCACCCGCTCTCGAGCATCCGGGTCCGGAGCACCCAGGTCGGGTCCGCGGCGCTCCCGTCGACCGGATACCGCACCTCCACGAGCCGCGTGCCGTCTCCGGCGCGCGCGAGGCCCGTGGCGCGGCGAATCGAGTCGAACACCGCGAGCGCGTCTGCTGCGTCGACGGACTCCGAGCCGATCCCGTATCCGGGACCCTTGGCTTGGAACGTCGACAGGCGGGAGCTCCTCGGAACGCCGCGGTTCGATCCCCACTCGTCGTTCTCGACCACGAGCACCAGCGGACATGACTGCGCAGCCGCGAAGTTCACACCTTCGTGCCATGCTCCGGCCGCCGAGGCCTCGGCGCCGTAGAGGACGACGCCCACGCGGTCCTCGCCCCTGAGCCGCATGGCCAGGGTCACCCCGGCCATGACCTCGATCATCGTACCGTGCGAAGCCAGGGGTCCGACGAAGCCCCGGGAGAAGTCCAGCCAGCTCCCACCTGCGTCGCGCCCACGGGTCGGGCCAGTCGCGCGGCCGAGGTGCTGCCGGAAGAAGTCGACGAGGTCCAGGCCGAAGAGGAAGACGGCCCCTGCGGAGGACCCGGAGAGCACCATGAGATCCCCGGTCCCGTCGTCGGCCCGGCGAAGCGCGAACGCGGCGGCGGCCGCGACCTCGCTCCGCCCGGGGCGGGAGGCGACGGAGGTCTCGAGGCTCCCGGTTCGGTGCAGGGAATCGAGGCTCGCGTCGGCGCTCTTCGCCAGGACCAGGGCTCGGTAGAGCTGGTGGAGTTCCGCGCGACCGAGACCGTGCGCGTCGTGCTCAGCCATGGGTGGAGGGAAAACGGGAACGGCGGACCCCGGAAGGTCCGCCGTCTCGGGCTGCCAGGGACACCTCTTCGCGGTCCGGGCGCACGGGGTCAGTTACCGTCGTTGCCCGGATTTTCGCTCTCGTTGGCGTCACCCCCGGCCGGCGGGTCGCCGAGGCCGGGAAGGACGGGTTCGGGCGCGGTCTGCGCGGCCGGTGCATTCACCTGGATCACCGACTCCGGGGCGCGGGCACGCGACGACATGATGGACAGCACGAGCGCGAGGACCATGAAGATGGTGCCCGCAGTCCACGTCGAACGCGTGAGCACCGTGGCGGCCTGCCGTCCACCGAGCACGCCGTCCGCCATCGTGCCCCCGCTGCCGCCGACCGCGGCGAGACCGCCGCCCTTGCCGGACTGCAGAAGGATCACGACCGAGAGAAAGATGCCGTCCAGGACGAGGAGGGCGAGTAGAAAACCGTACATCGTGGTCACGTCTTCCGTCTGAGTAAGGCGTTAAACGTCAACGGGGCACGAGGGGGTGTCAACGGGGCGCCCGGCGGCCCTCATCCCGCTGCCCGCGCGATGGCGGCGAAGGACGCGGGATCGAGACTCGCTCCTCCGACGAGCACTCCGTCGACCTCGTCGGCCGACAGCAGTTCCGCGGCATTCCCGGGCTTCACCGAGCCGCCGTAGAGCAATGGCACGTCGGCCGCCGCTGGCCCCAGCGCGTCGACGAGGCGCGCCCGGATGGTTGCGTGGGCCTCGGAGGCGTCGGCGGGCGTGGCCGTCTCACCGGTACCGATGGCCCAGACCGGCTCGTACGCGACGAAGAAGCGGCGGTCCGCGGAGGTCAGGGCCGGAAGCGCCGCGTTCAGCTGGCGCAGGACCACCTCGTCGACCCGCCCCGCCTTACGTTCGTCCAGCGTCTCACCGACACACAGCACGGGGACGAGCCCGTGTCGCCGCGCGGCGCCCACCTTCAGCGCGGTGTCCCCCTCGGACTCGCCGAAGAGGTGCCGGCGCTCCGAGTGCCCCACGAGCGCGAATCCCGCTCCCGCTTCGACCGCCATGGGTGCCGACGTCTCACCCGTGAAGGCCCCCTCGTCCATCCAGTACAGGTTCTGGACACCCACGCCGACGCGGCCGCCGGCCCGCTTCGCGGCGCCCACGGCAGCCTCGATGGCCACGGCGGGCGGAAAGACGACGAGGTCATGCCCGTCACCGACGCCGCTCAGGTCCAGCGCGTCGAAGAACGCGCGCGCGCGCGCCGGACCCATGTGCATTTTCCAGTTTCCCGCGATGACGGCCATCACGCGCTCCGGTCGGTCAGGGATTCCACGCCGGGCAGCACGTCGCCGGCCAGAAGTTCCAGCGACGCACCGCCCCCGGTCGATACGTGCGTGAGTCGGTCGACGACCCCTGCACGCTCCGCGGCCGCGGCCGAGTCGCCGCCCCCCAGCACCCCGATGGCTCCGTCGTCGCACGCCGACGCCACCGCGCGTGCGACCTGCACCGTACCTTCGGCGAAGGGAGCCACCTCGAACACCCCCATCGGGCCGTTCCAAACGATGGAACGGGCGCCCCGGACCGTGTCGGAGAAGCGCTCCCGAGTCACGGGACCGATGTCAAGGATGCGATCGCCAGGGCCCACGTCCTCGCGCGCAACCGCGCGCGTGACGGCGTTCGCGTCGAGTTCCGCGGCCACGATGCAGTCCACGGGAAGAACGAGACGCTCACCCCCCTGCTCGATCAGCCGCCGTGCGAGCTCGATGCTGTCCTCCTCCACGAGCGACGCCCCGGTGTCGAGCCCGAGCGCGCGAAAGAAGGTATTGGCCATGGCGCCACCGATCAGGAGCCGGTCGACCCGGGGGAGGAGCGCGGAGATGACCCCGATCTTCGAAGAGATCTTGGCTCCCCCCACGATGGCGACGAACGGGCGCTCGGGGTCGCGCAGCGCCTCTTCCAGGAAGCGGAGCTCGCGGGCCATGAGATGCCCGGCGACGGCCTCGCCGCCACGCGCAACCATGGCTTCGGCGAGCCCGGCCGTGGAGGCGTGGGCTCGGTGCGCCGCCCCGAACGCGTCGTTCACGAAGAGGTCCCCGAGGGCGGCCCAGGACGCGGCCAGCCCCGGGTCGTTGTCGGTGTCCCCGGGGAGGAATCGCGTGTTCTCGAGAAGCGCCACGGAGCCGTCAGACAGCCCCCCCACGGCCGCGGCGGCCTCAGGTCCGTCCGGGTGAGGCACAAACCGCACCGGGCAATCCAGCAGCTCGTCGAGCCTCCGCGCGACGGGCGCGAGCGAGAAGTCCGGGCTCGGCTTTCCCTTCGGACGGCCGAGGTGCGAGAGGAGCACGACGCGCGCGCCCGCTTGGGTGAGCGTCTGGATCGTTTGGAGAGACGCGCGGATGCGCTGGTCGTCGGTGATCTCACCGCCCTCGATGGGCACGTTCAGATCCGCGCGCACGACGACCGTGCGGCCCCGGAGCGACGCTGCGTCGATCTCCGAAAGTGTCTTCTTGTTCACTGTGGAGGATAAATCTTCCCCAGGTCGTCGACGTACGCACGCCCTTCGGGCGTGAGTTCCGTCCTCTTCGAGGAGACCCAGCGGACGAAGGTGATGTCGGGGCCGCTGCCGTAGTCCCAGAACTCGGTCAGCCGGCCCGAGCCGTCGTCGACGATGTGGACGTTGTCGGGTCGCCCGAAACGTACCCACACCTCGCCCGCATCGCCAAAGGGCGTACCGAAGCGCAGACGTGCGAAGGCGGCCCGCGCGAGGTGCTCGACCCAGCGCGCGTCTCCGGCCTCGGACGCGCCACGGCCCCGCGTCCGCCAGTAGTCGTCTTCCCAGGCGGTCCGCTCGGCCGGCGCCAGGCGCACGTACAGGGCGCGCTCGGCGCTTCCGAGCAGCTCGCGCAGGTCGGTGAGATCCGCCGCGTCGGCGTCCGGCATCCGCTCCAGCGCGGCTTCGAAGTGCTCCCGCGCCTCCGCCGCGCGGCCGATTTGCTGCAACGCCAGGCCGGCGAGGAGGAGGCCGTCCGGGTGCCCGCCGCTGACGCGGGTGAACCGGCGCGCACCGGACAGCACGTCGTCCCACCGCTCGTACATCGCGAGCGTCACGAGGAGATCCGTGTTGGCTCCGACGTGGGCCGGATACACCTCGATGGCCGCATGCAGCGAGGCCATCATGAGCGAGAGGTCACCCGCGCTTCCCGTGTTCGCCGGTTCGTAGCCGCCCCCGAATACGTGGGCCATCGCGGTCGGACACAGGTAGTTCCATGCCACGAGACGCTCAACGCTCGCGTACCCGGCGCCGGCGCCACCCGAGAGGCGCGCCGCCGGGCACTGCGCCCCCGCGAACGCCTCGGAGCGCACGCGCCCGACTTCCCGGCTCCCGAGCCAACGGTCACGCAGCAACGATCCGCGCTCGAAGTGCAGCTCGGCCACGAGCCACGCGTCCGTGAGCGATGGCTCACGGAGCGTCATTCGGAGCCCGCGTTCGAAGAGTGAGCGCGCTTCGCCACGGAGTCCCTGGCGGATGCGGATCCGGCCGAGGGCCAGCAGCGACGCCGGGTTCTCCATTCCGAGGTCGATGGCCTCCACGAGCGCGCCGCTCACGGCTTCCCGCCACTCGGTCGGCGCCATGCGGCCGGAAGCCTCCCCGCGCAGGATCGACGGGGCCGGCCCGTACCGCCGGGCGACGTCGGTCTGCGAGAGGGCCGCTTCCAGGAGGGCTGCCGCCCGGTCACGCGCCGACGCGTCCGCGTCGGCGATGTCCCCGGCTTCGGGCAGGCGCTCGAGGTCGAGTGGCTCGCTCAGCTGCCACCAGTCGGCCCGCGGGACCGTCGGCAGACTGAGTGGATCCACCAAGGGCTGCAGGATACGACCGGGAGCATGCGCCTCGGTTGGGTCGGGCTCGAACAGCACCGGAAACTCGATCCACGTGGCCACCGGACGTCCATCCTGCAGGGCGGGCGTGAACACGAAGCCGGGCGCTGCGCGCAGGGCCGCGTCGTCGAGCTCGTCCACGCCGCTGGAACGCGAGATCCCTGCGTCCACGGGTCGGCCCCGGTCGTCGACCCAGAGCCGCAGCCAGACGGTACCACCCACGCCCCGCCGCTGCAGCGCGAGCGGGTACACCGACTGCAGGAGTTCCTCCGTCGCGACCCGGCCGAGCATCTCCGGGGCAACCATGACGGGCTCGTTCGACGACGCCGCGGGGCCGCTGGCCGGAGCCACGGCGGCCATGGTCGCCGGCTCCGTCCCTGAAGGCTCGCGCCGGCTGATACGCTCGGCGGCCCCCGGCTCGGTCACCTCCAGCTTGGCCTCGTCGGGTGTCGGTGTTCCGGCCTCGACGCCGGGGCGACCGATCGAACCGATGAATCGCACGATGGAGGCGCGGGCACCCGGCACCGCCGCTCCTCCGACCAGCAGCGCGACCACGGCAGCGGTGGCCAGGTGCCGGGACCACGGCGCCGACCGACGGACACTCTCTTCGGCCCAGGCGCGCGCGAGTTCGGAGCGCAGTTCGGGACCGAACGACGGTCTCTCCTCGCATCGGAATGCCGAGAGCTCATCGTGAAGTCCGCGCAGCTCCTCGGGAAGAGGCTCCTCACTCGGATGCCTTCGTTCCATCATCTCGGATCCATCGACTCGGGGGCCGACCGCTCCACGGAAATCCTGAGTCGCTTCAACGCGCGGTGCAGACGGACCGCGACCGCGTTGTTGCTGATCCGCAGGTGCTCGGCGATCTCGGCGTTGTCGAGCCCCGCACCGAAGCGCAGGCTCAGGATCTCCTGATCGGCCTGGCGCAGCGTACGGCTCCCGTTGAGGAGCTTCTGGATGCGTTCCTGGCGAATCACCCGCTCGTCGTGCGAGGGGACGTCCGCGACGAGATCCGGTATGCTGTCCAGTGACACGTGGAGGGAGCCTCGCCTCTGGAGCGCGCGCAGATGGTCCGTGACGGCGTTGCGCGCGATGCGAAGCAGCCACGTCCGCGGCGCGGCCTTCGCCTCGTCGTAGCGCGGGAACGACTTCAGCGCTTTCATGAAGACCACCGAAGTCACGTCCTCCGCCGCCTCGCGTGTCGCCACCCTGAAGCGGACGTAGCGGTACACCGCACTCCGGTGCTCCACGTACCACGCCTCGAAATCGCTCGGGAGCGGTGCTTCCGGGCGGGCGTGCCGCGGCTCGGCCCCTTTCGGGGTCACGTCCTGTTCCGTTCGCATCACCCCCCTCTTACGCCACCCCCGCGCCAGGGGTTACACACGACGTCCTACAGGCGCGACCCCACGTAGCGGACGAGGTCGACGACGCGCGTGGAATAGCCCCATTCGTTGTCGTACCAGGACAGCACCTTGACCATGCGGCCGTCCATCACGGACGTCGAGAGCGCGTCGACGATGGAGCTCCGCGGGTCGGTCGTGTAGTCGATCGATACCAGGGGCTCGTCCGAAACACCCAGAATGCCCGCCATAGGCCCGTCGGCCGCGGCCCGGAAGGCCGCATTGACCTCCTCGGCGGTGACGTCCCGGTCGAGCTCCGCGACCAGGTCGACCACGGAGACGTCGGCGGTCGGGACGCGGATCGCCATCCCGTCGATCCGACCCTTCACCTCGGGCAGCACCAGGCCGGTGGCCTTCGCGGCCCCGGTCGTCGTCGGAATCATCGACAGGGCGGCGGCACGGGCCCGGCGCAGGTCCTTGTGCGGCAGATCGAGGATGTTCTGGTCGTTCGTGTACGCGTGGATCGTCGTCATCAGCCCGTGCCGGAACCCGAACTCCTTCGTCAGGACCTTCACCACCGGCGCCAGGCAGTTCGTGGTGCAGCTGGCGTTCGAGATCACATGGTGGCTGTCGGCGTCGTACCGGTCCTCGTTGACGCCGAGTACGATCGTGATGTCCTCGTTCTTCGCCGGCGCCGAGATGATCACCTTCTTCGCCCCGGCCTCGAGATGCATGGCCGCCTTGTCCCGGGCGGTGAAGATGCCGGTGGCCTCGATCACGACGTCCACACCGAGCTCGCGCCAGGGGAGCGCGGACGGGTCCCGCTCACTGAAGACCTCGATCTCGTCGCCGTCCACGACCAGTCCCTTTTCGGAGAGTCCGACCTGGCCCGGGTAGCGCCCGTGCACGGAGTCGTAGCGCAGCAGATGCGCGAGCGTGGCGTTGTCCGTCAGGTCGTTGACCGCGACGAAGTCGATTTCGGTCTGGCCGGACTGCTTCGCACTCCGAAGCACGTTGCGTCCGATGCGCCCGAAGCCGTTGATCGCTGCGCGGATCGCCATAAGGTGGAATCTCCGATTCTACAGGGTGATGGACCGGTTCAAGGTGACTCCCGAATTATAACCGTATCCGACCTCTCAGGCGGCCCTCGCACGGGCATCGCCCGGGGCCGCCGTGGGAAGCGCCCGAGCGAAGGCGCCGAGGGTCACGGAGCGAGCGCCCGCACCCGAAAGAACGACCGCCGCGGCACCCGCGGTGGCGCCCGTGGTCAGCACGTCGTCGACGAGAAGGACGTGACGCCCGGAGATCGCATCGACCACCTCCGGATTTCCGGCGAACGCTTCCCGCACGTTCTCCCGTCGGGCGTCGGGAGCGAGGTCCGTCTGGGAAGCCCCCTCGCCGGGACGCAGGAGGGCGTCGATGCGCGGCGTGCCGAGGCGGGCCGCCACCCGGTCGGCGAGGAGTGCGGCCTGGTTGTACCCCCGCTCATGCTCGCGCCGGCGCGTGGTGGGCACCGCCACGACGATCGACCCGGGTGCAGCGTCAGGCGCCAGGGCGCCGGCGATGGCATCACCCATGAACGGTGCCAGACCGCTCCACCCCCCGTACTTCAGTGCGTGCACCAGGTCCGAGGCCGGTTCGCGAAGGACGAACGCGAAGCGCGCCCGGGCGAGCGCATCCGGCCACGCGCGGCACTCGAGGCAGTCCGGCGCCGGGGCACGCCCCGTACCTCCGGGTCTGTGGCAACGGGGGCAGCGCGGCCAGCTCGGAGGGAGCAGGCGCGCGCGACACCCCGGGCAGAGGCGCGGGCGAGCCGCCGCGTCGGCACCTCCGGCGCGCGGGATCCAGCACCGGCAGACGACACATCCGCACGGGAGAAGGAGGTCGAGGAGCGTGGCCACGATCTCGCGTCGGATCGCCGTGCCCGCCGTCAGGTCCCGACCACCCCTACGGCCGCGCGCATGGCGTCGATCGGCGCTTCGCGCCCCCACCAGCGCTCGAACGAGGCGGCGCCCTGCTGGACGAGCATCTCACGCCCGTCGGTGCTGCGGACGCCGGCGGCTTCCGCGGACCGCACGAAGGGCGTCACGTGGCGGCCGTAGATCAGATCCATGGCGGCGCCGGCCCTCTGAAGGATCTTCAGGTCGAGGGGGGACGGGTCGTTGGTGTCGAGCCCGAGGCGTGTCGCATTGACGACAAGGTCGAAGCTCTCGCGCTCGAGTTCGCGGAGAACCGGTACCACGCGGGTTCGGTCACCGCCGATCCGACGCGCAACAGCGCGTGCGCGATCCTGCGTACGGTTGAAGATCAGCACCTCGTCGGATCCCTCCTCGAGAAGGCCCAGCAGGGCCGCCCGAGCCGCGCCCCCGGCCCCGAGAAGGAGGACCCGCATGCCTCTGGCGTTTCCCCCGATGAAGGCGCGCAGCGCCCGGCGGAAGCCGTCGACGTCGGTGTTGTCTCCGTGCAGCCGACCCTCCTCGTCGCCCCAGAACGTGTTGCATGCACCGGTCCGCCGGACGGCTTCGCTGCGGACGTCCAGCAGACTCGCGGCCTTCTCCTTGTGCGGGAGCGTCACGTTCCCTCCGCCCCCGGCCCGGGCGAGCCCCTTCATGAAGCCGACGAGGTCGTCGGACGCGCACCGGACCGCCACGTAGATGCCGTCCACACCGGCGGCCTGGAAGGCCGCGTTCTGGACCTCCGGAGAGGCCGAGTGCGAGATGGGGTCTCCAAGGAGTGTCAGGACCCGAGTCGTGGCAGTGACGTTCATGGGGTCACCACCGCTTCGAGACGTTCGAGGGCCCGCCGCACCAGCCCTTCGAGAACCCGGAAGGTCTGCCCGTATTCCTCGTCCGAGCCCCCGATGGGATCGGGCACCCCACCCCACCCCGGGTCGGCGTCGCCCGGTGAAGTGAAGTCCGTGATTAG
>Ga0222714_10000759_pt1 | contig 36762 bp, 29 predicted proteins | sample C33_3DmetaG_FD_165048 | JGI IMG/M metagenome (GOLD analysis project Ga0222714, IMG submission 165048) | Estuarine water microbial communities from San Francisco Bay, California, United States - C33_3D | ecosystem: Environmental > Aquatic > Marine > Unclassified | place: USA: California...
AGCTTACAGCCCCAACACTGCCTTGCTGATGATGTTGCGCTGAACTTCGTTAGAACCGCCGAAGATCGAGAGCTTACGATTATTAAAATAACTTAGCGCTGCGGCCGCAGAGCTTCCTGGGCCCATTTGCTCGCCTTCAAACCCTTCTTCGAATTGCTCGGGTACAAACGGCAGGCAGTTGTAGCCGGCGAGTTCGACAGTCATTTCATCCATTTTCTGCGCAAGCTCTGTTCCTACGATTTTTAAAATCGAAGACTCAGGGCCCGGCGCCTTACCCACGCTAAGCGCAGCGAGCGTGCGAAGCTCCGCATACTCCAACGCCTGCAATTCGATCTCAACTTCGGCAAGCTGCGCTTTGAAGTCGGCGTTGTCGGCCATTGTTCCGCCAAAACCATCGTCGGTTTCTGCTGCGATTCGCTTAAGAGAAGCAAGGCGGCGCTTGCCACGTGGAACGCCAGCGATATTGGTGCGCTCGTGTGTCAGGAGCACCTTCGCGTAAGTCCAGCCTTTATTTTCTTCACCGATTAGATTAGCGGCGGGGACACGCACATCGTCGAAGAACACTTCGTTGACCTCGGCGTGGCCGTCGAGGAGCACGATTGGCTTGAGAGTAATACCGGGCGACTTCATGTCGATTAGCAGGAAGCTAATGCCCTCTTGCTTCTTAACACTGTTGTCGGTGCGAACGAGGCAGAAAATCCAATCGGCATACTGACCATAGGTATTCCAAGTCTTATTGCCGTTAACGATGTAATCATCGCCGTCGCGAACGGCCATCGTCTTCAGTGAGGCAAGGTCTGAACCGGCATTCGGCTCAGAATAACCCTGACACCACCAAACATTGCTTTCAAGAATGTCGGGCAGAAAACGTTGCTTCTGCTCTTCTGTGCCGTAGGCCATGATCACAGGCGCGACCATGGTCACGCCGAAAGGCGTAGGCTCGGGGGCGCCGACAAGGCCCATTTCCGTGCTGAAAATGTATTTCTGCGTAGGCGTCCACCCGGTGCCGCCGTATTCCTTGGGCCAATTGGGTGCCATCCACCCTTTTTTATAAAGAACCTTCTGCCAGCCGACGATTTCGTCCTTGCTCAGACGAATACGTTTGTCGACCTTCTGCTTTAGCTCAGCTGGAAATTCATTGGCAAGGAATTCGCGCACTTCGGCCTGAAAGGCCAGTTCTTCCGCGGTAAAATCTGCGTTCACGGTTTTGTCTCCTGTTGCGATGACATCCTGTTGCGATGACATATTGTGGTGTCAGTATGGTGTGAATGTCGTTTGAGTGTGAGTTCGCGAGGCGAACAGTAAACTTGGCTCTTATGGTACCTCTTGGGGGTATATAGCCTGCAGATAGCCTCAACGCTCACGACTATCCTCATGGGGTAGACGCACAGCGAGATCTCTATTCGCGGCGGGTCAACGGCCTTTGATGAGCTCAAGATTAGCACTAATGAGGTTGCTTGATAAGCAAAAATCGAACGCTTGCTCGATATTTTCTCCGCCCCTAAGAGCCCTGCCATTATCCCCCGAATAGCGACGTCGGACGGCTTACTCCGCCGTCCTAAACTCACCCGAAAGCCGCTAGACCCGTGCGATTCGGCGGGTCGAAATAGAGAGGAAAATTATTCGGTCGATATAGCATTCGGCATTCGAATACTATATTATTTCTCGTTATAAAAATTTGATACATTTTTGGATCAATGCCCACGTCAATCAAGCAGGAGCTTACATGAAGATCACACAACTGGCGAAAATGGCTATTCTGATTCTCTCGCTCACAGGCCTCGCTGCCTGTAGCTCAACCGGCGAAGAGGCTCAAGAGCCTGCCGTCGCCGAAACCGAGAGTGGTGTAGATGCGACAACCCGCCGCGCACAAGAGCTGGAAGCGGAAGCACGCGCGCGCGCTGCAGCTGCGGAGGAGCGCATGGCCCGCAACGCACTCAATACCACTGTGTTCTACTTCGATTTTGATGTCGCCGAGTTTCGTCAGGCGGACCGAGACGTATTGACCTATCACGCGAAGGATCTCGCGGCGAACCCAAACAAGCGCATCCGACTCGAAGGCCACGCTGATGAGCGCGGCACTCGTGAGTACAACCTCGCACTGGGAGAGCGCAGAGCCAATGGCGTACTTAACTTCCTAATCGTAAACGGTGCTGCGCGCAGCCAGATCGAAGTCGTCAGCTACGGCGAAGAACGTCCGGCACAGACAGGCCAGAACGATGCTGCCTACCAGCAGAATCGTCGCGTTGAAATCTCAGGCATCTAATTTATCGGATTGGGGTGGCTTTCGCTGACTCGACTTTCAATTAGAATCGTCTGATCAGGTAAGGCACCTAAGTCGGCACGCATGCCGGCAACCAAGCCGGTATAAAAGCCGACAGAGGCACCCAAAGAAAGAATGGGTTCCAATGTCGGCTTTTTGCTGCTTGAATAAACCTCACGGTGACAAGAACAATAATCCGATGAGGTTCCCACAGCTATGGCGATCGCGAATAACTCGTTAGACCTGCGCATCAACCGAACTCTTCTCTTTGTCATGGGTGTTTTCGCCCTGCTCTTTGTTTACTACGCACTCGACTTTAGCATGAGAGGGCTCAGCCAAGACTTAAGCGCGGAAACTCATCTCTACACGGCTGGCGCTTTGCTACCCAATACGGCGATATTCACGCACATGCTTGCGGGCGCGCTTATTACCTTTCTTGCCCCACTGCAACTTTTTACACCACTCCGCCAGCGCTTTCCTGCGCTGCACCGAGCATCGGGCTACCTATTTTTTGTTTCGGCTATTCTCACTGCGATCGGAGGACTGGGATTTATCGCGATTAACCGCACTATTGGTGGTCCGGTGATGGACATAGCGTTTGCTCTGTATGGATTGAGCGTGCTTGTTTGCTGCGTTCAGACCGTCCGCTATGCCCGCGCTCGTGACTTTATTACCCACAGGGAATGGGCACTGCGAGTGTTCGTCCTCGCGATGGGGTCATGGCTCTATCGAATACAGTATGGTGTCTGGTTCGCTACCATGGGCGACACAGGGATTGGTGAAAATTTCAGTGGCCCATTCGATTACTTTCAAGATTTTGCGTTTTTCGTGCCTTACTTAATCGGCGTTGAGATCTATATTCGGCATCAGCGTGCTGGTCGCCCAGTTCTGCCCCTCTACGCCACTCGTGGGCTCGCGGTACTCTCTATCGCCCTGCTAAGCCTCGGAACTTACGCCTTCGCGCCACTATTTTTAGGGCTAAGATGAGACCGAGGCAAACGCGTTGCGAAGCGCTTGGGCAGACTCTTCGATCGCTTCCATCCCTGCCTCGATGCCTCCTGCAAAAGAGATAAATGCATGGATCATATCGGTGTAGCAGACATGTCTCACTGCTACGCCTGCCGCGGAGAGTTTGCGCGCGAAGGCTTCACCCTCATCACGCAGTGGATCAAATCCCGCCGTTAAAACAAACGCAGGCGCTAAGCCTGCAACATCGGCAAAATGCGGTGAAACGATGGGGTCCGTCGCGCGACTTGCGTCTTCGAGGAAGTGGCTTCGAAACCACTCCATCCCTGCTTTGGTCAGAAAATAGCCCGAGCTGAATTCCGTTATCGATGGAAAGCTCATGGTGTAGTCCGTTACCGGGTAAAGGAGCAGTTGGAAACAGGGCTTCGGAACCCGAGACGCCTTGCAATTAAGCCCGACCGCAATTGAGAGATTGCCACCAGCGCTATCCCCGCCTACGGCGATTTTTGACGTATCGATGCCCCAATCCGCGCCATTGGCACACAGCCAACGATAAACAGAGAAAGCCTCGGCAAAAATTTGTTTAGATCTAGCCTCTGGTGCGAGTTGGTAGTCTACCGAAATCACGATGCAGTTTGCTCGCTCCGCGAGCTGCTGCGTTAGCGTGTCATACTGTGCGACATCACCCAGTACATACCCACCCCCGTGGAAGTAAACGAGCGCAGGGCGCTTAGATCCAGTGAGAACCGGCTTAGAAAAATCAAACGAGCTGCCGCTTGGGTAGTAGCGACGCACTCGCGTCTTCCCCGCGTCGTGCACGATACTCGATTCGATTACCTCAACTCCTTCAACCGCAGGTGGTGCAAAAGGATTCCCCCTCTCTGCGCGTGCTACGCGTGTTTCCTGCGGCGAAGCGTCCTGGATCTGCTTTAACTGCGCTGCAGATTCGGCAACCTTCGATGCCATGGCTTCCAATTTCTCGCTGCGCGTGGCGGCATCTACTCGATTGCTACTCAATGTCTTATCTCCAATTCTCATCGATGCCCGTCGCGACCGCTGCATCTTTGTGTCTCTATAAAATTGAGTCGCTGCCTCTGGCAGCATCGAACCCAACAAGCCAACTTAATAAGCCGAGAGCGAATAGCCATGGCGCGATAAACAAGGCTATCTGCAGCGTGTCTTGCTCAAAAAAACCAAACGCCGTGGCAAAGCAGTAAAGAATCACGGCGCAGAATTTCGCGAAAAAGTAATAAACCATAAAGGGCTTATTATTATTCGTCAGAGACCACGGCTGCGCCAGAAAAAGCCAGCGTAGAGCGATAACCGCACCGAGGAGGTCCGTCGGCCAGAAGAGTAGCAAGTTGGCATTATGATGCAGATCTTCATGGCCTGAAAAAAACCAGCTACCAAGCATCAGAGTGCCATAAACACCGCTGACACCAAACAGCACAAAACTAAGCCCTCCGAATAGCCTAAAATTTAGACTCATCGCTCTGAACCCTAGTTGCGAATGCGTCGCAAAGTAGGAGCGCCTAATCCGCCTGAGCATCAAAAGAAAATAGAGCGTAAGGCAAAGCGCGGTGAGCGAGGCAACCCGGTAGAAATCCCGCTGCGAAGCAGGCGCTTCGTAGTTCAATAGCATCTCACGCCTACCGAAAAACGAAGCCTCCAAACCGTCTTGCGGATTAACGCCTTTCAGTTCCGCGAGGCTGGCACGCAGATTCAATGGCAAAAACAGCGATTCCCATCCGCTCATCTCACGATCAAGATTGCTGTTCATTATGACATCGAGAGAGAAACTAATCGGCTGCAATGAGGCATAGTGACTTCGCACCTGCTCTCTAAATGTGGTTCCCGCTACCTTCGCAACATGCGCAGAAATGGCGCCATCAAGCGTTTCGTTCAGATAGTCTCGAATGCGTGTTGTACAGTTATCGAAGAAATAATCGTAGTCGTAATACCAATTTTCAGGCGCTCGATTCCAGTTCAATCTCGCAAGCAACCTCTGCTTCTGTGCTGCACTCAATCGGAGCTCGTCTTGCCAGACCGACCTCCTCTGCGCACGATAATTATCGATCTCGCGCCGCGTGCTTTGGGTCGCAAGTCGGTACTCTAGCTCGTCGACAAAGAAGTCATAAGCAAACGCGACTGGACCATCACGCACCTCAAACACTCCCCAGTTGTAGATCGTATCTGTGCCAGCTAGCCCGTCGACTACCCGCAGCGCACTGTGTCCAAAGTTATCCCAAACGTTATTACCCACATCTACCGTAATGAGATAGAAATCTAATTTCGACGGATCTTCGTGCGCCCCGTTTTCTGCGCCAGATGCCGGTGGCGTATGAACCACCAAAGTGAGTAGACACAGGAGCAGAGCGCCTTGCTGACCTGCGAGCCGCCGCAGAGGGTCTAGCATTAAGAAGCCACGCCTAAACATCGTTACCACCACCGACACTCCAAGTTCTGTTCATTAAATTCAAATTAGCCGATAGAGATTTTCAGCGAATTGGCAAACTCTTCGCGGCCGAGTTCACCATCAAAAAAAGTGTTAAAAGAAAGACTCACTCGCTCAACATCTTCTACAACTTCTCTTACACCATGATTCTGATTGGAGGGGAAAAGCAAAATATCGCCAACCTTCGTGCCGATAAAGTACCGATAGGCATTGTGGTAAGTCTCTTGCCCTCTCAATAACTCGTACCAAATCGAGTCTTGATTCCGATAAAAATTGATGCCGTCGTCTTTCGCTAAGTTGATATAGAGCACACCACTCACGACGCTATTTGGGTGGACATGAGAGTGATGCGACTCGCCTTTGCGCGAGAGCGTTAGCCAAGACTGCGTTACTTTTAACTTAACGCTGTTCGAGGGGCTGAATACAGTTGCCAAATAGTGATCAAGGCTACTTTGAATCACCGCTCTCAGTGCGGCCATTTCAGGCGCATTGAGCACGCTTTTATTGCGCGAAGAAAAATTGGAAATAGCATTGATGGGATCGCGCAGCTCGGCTTGAAAAAAGCGCATCTCATCGTCAGTGAAGCCTCGGCCGAGCGAGGACCGCACGACCGGGACCGCAAACAAGTTCATCATTTCTGCCTGCATAATATTGCTCTTACTCCCCTACCCTATCGCCTGCGTGTCGGGACTTAGTCTAGCGGGTTCGCTCGCCGCATAAAAGGGCAACTGCCACTCCGACATGACTTGTAAGACTGCGCTTCCACCGACTCTCTTAACTGGTATGATTAGGCACGAGAGCATGCCGAAAATAGCTGTGCGCGAGAGGATCAATCACTATAAAAACGAGAGAGAATTTACATGTCTGAAGACCAAAACGATGCCGCAATGAATGGCGCTACCGCCTTAATCGAAACCCTTGCCGACTGCGGTGTAGAACTCTGTATAGCGAACCCTGGCACCTCAGAGATGCATCTCGTGCAAGCACTCGACCGCGTACCAAAGATGAAATCGGTACTCGCGCTTTTCGAAGGCGTGTGTACCGGCGCCGCCGATGGCTACGCGAGAATGACCGGCAAACCTGCAGCGACCCTGCTCCACTTAGGGCCTGGACTCGCCAACGGCATCGCAAACTTACATAACGCTCGCCGCGCAAATTCACCGATGATTAATATCGTCGGCAATCATCCGAATTACCATGTCGGATTTGATGCCCCACTCACTTCCAACATCGATACCCTCGCGCGTAACTACTCGGCTTGGATCAAGTCGGAGAGCACGGAGACGACGCTCGCCCAAGATGGCGCCGACGCCTTTACCGCAACCCTTCGCCAAACCTCTGGGTCGCAGGGGCAAATCGCGACACTCATTATGGGCGCAGATGCAGCATGGGGCGAAAGCAAAGGACCGGCTGCGCCAAATGCATTACCTCAGCGAAGCAAAGCCAGCAGCGAGGCGATTGACGCGGTCGCCTCTACGATCGATACCGGAGGCAGCGTTGCTTTACTCCTCGAACACCATGGTGTCAGTCCGGAGGCGCTCGCCTATGCGAGTAAAATTTCGGTTAAAACCGGCTGTAGACTTTTCACTGGTACGTTCCCAGCTCGCGTAGATGGCGGCCCCGGCAACCCCGCAGTTGAGCGCCTGCCCTATTTCCCTGAACAGGTGTTACAAACGCTCACCGGAATTGATCACTTAGTACTGATAGGTGGAGAGCCGCCTGCAAGTTTCTTCGCCTATCGCGGGATTCCGGGCCAACTCATTCCGAAAGGCTGCAACGTGAGCAGGTTAACCCAAAAGGAAGAGGATGCCGTTGACGCACTCGCTCGTCTCGCTGAGCGCCTTGGCGCTGAGAATGAATCAGTCAAAACGTATGAACGTCGCGAAATACCGCGTCCAACAGGAGATCTCGAGACGAAAACAATCATTCAGGCAGTTGCGGCGACTATGCCCGCCGGTCTTATTGTCGCTACCGACTCGGGCGGGGGTAATGCCGCGCATGCGTTCTGTCAAAACTCAGAGCCCAATAGCTGGCTGAGTCTCACTGGCGGCGCAATTGGGCAAGGTGGGCCGGTGGCAACGGGCGCCGCACTCGCCTGCCCCGATCGACCGGTGCTGGCCATGCTCGGCGATGGGGGTGCTGCATATACAAACCAATCTTTCTGGACGCAGGCTCGCGAGAACCTCAATGTCACTACACTAATTTTCGCCAACCACTCCTACAACATACTCAACGTTGAGTATGCTCGCCTCGGCGTCACAGAGGTGGGAGAAATTGCAGCTAGTCTGTTTGATATCGGCAATCCGGAACTAGACTGGGTTGCGATGGCCAAAGGTTTCGGCGTCCCCGGCGCACATGCCAAAGATGCTGAAGATCTCTGTAGACTGCTTGAGGAGAGCTACAAAACGCCTGGACCGTTCGTCATTCAGGCGCGTGCCTAAGGTCAAAACCGGTTCGGCTGGGCGTCAAGCCCAGTCGAAATTGCGCTGAAAACGGCCGAGCTTTGCGTAAAACGCGTCGGCTCGCTCTGACTCCTCCTCTTGGTCAGGAAACAGGATCGTCACCACAGGGATCACCACCAAGGGCAGAAGCAATGTCAGGAATGACGGATCGCGCCACTCCCCCAGAAATTGACAGAGTTCGTACCAGTACTGCGGAAAACCACCGACGTCTGCATTCTCACTCCCGGCAAAATTTCGATTGAGCAGCCACATTAGTGCGCCGCCAACGAAGCCTGTAAGAATTCCCCAGAAAACCGCTAACTCCGTCGTGCGTTTCCAGTAGAAAACGTAACCCACCGCAATCGCAGGTGGCACAACCATGGCGAATCCTAGAAGCAAGAACTGCAACACGGAGCCGAAGTTTAGAGACCAAGCAAGGAACGCAGCGAGGGAGCCATAGAGTGCCGTTGTTACTTTATACGCCCGGAGCTTCTTATCACTAGACCATCCTTTCGACGCAGGAATCCAGTCGCTAACCAGCATTGTGGCACTCGCAAGCAATATCGGCGCGCCTGATGAGATGACCGCCGCAAGCACCGCCGCCAGTGCAATGCCACCCAGCAGAGGCCCCGTATCTATGGCGAGTTGAGCAATATTTAAGTACCCAGAGAGACCACTCTCGGCGCCGTATTTCACCATCGTAAGAATACCGATGCCGCCCGCAACCACGGGCATAATGGCTGCGATGACGCCAGCCCAAAAGAATCCGGGAATCAGATATTCTTGCTTTGCTGCCGAACTCGCATAGTTTGCGTACACCGAGGCGGCTGGCGTATGGATAGTTGCAGAGATAAACAACGCGATAATCGTAGCCCATCCGATACCAGTAAAACTCCACCAAGACGGCACGTCCTTCCCCGAGGCTTCGAGCATGACTTTCGATTCAGCAACAACGGCCGTCCACCCGCCGAGATTCTGCATAGCGACAAGTCCCACCGCTCCTAGGCCTACAATGATCACGATGCAGTGCACAATATTGGTCACTGCCGTGCCCTTCAGTCCGCCCGTTATTGTAAATAGAACGATAACGAAACCGCCAATCAGAATCCCAACCCAGAACGGCCAGCCGGTTACGCCACTGACAATAGTGGCAATGACGTAGGGCTCGATAATATTGATTACAAGATATTCTGCCTGAACGCATAGGCTGGAAAGCGACTGACAACGCTGCGACCCAAACCGAAAGTCGAACACCTCACCCACGCTGGAGAGACGCAGCCGACGATAGGGAATGGCGAAGAAAAGGCCCACCAAAAAAAGCGCCGCGAAGGAATTAACACCGTACCAGAGGTGGCCGATGCCCTCGCTAATCACATCACCCGCTACACCGTAGGTACCAGCGCCCCCGATACGTGTGCCCGCGATTCCTGCCGCCAGCATCCCTACTCCGAGGGTCCCACCCCCTATGGCCCAGTCGGCGGAACTACGGTTGCCGCTGCTGATATAAATGCCGACGAGTACAAAGAAGACGAGGTAACACAGTATGACTAAAGCTGGCAGATCCATCTAACTCTCCGAGAGTATTCTTATTAAGCGTTGCGCTTCTAACCACACGCTTTTTAATTGTATTTTCCAGAGAGCCGAGCATAACCTCCGAGCACCTTACTGCGCAATTATTGCCCACGATCAAGCTCTTGCATGCACGTTAGCCTTAGGCTTAACTCTAGTAATTAAAATCGGCGACACCCTACGGTATCAAAGAGTAAGGACCTACCTATGACATCCCCGACCCCTGGCAGCAACGACTGGCTCGCGCAAGTGATCGAGCCCATTGAGGATCCAGCGCGCGAGATTATCGACCCCCACCACCATCTCTGGCGCAACCGCTTTAATCAAGACTATTTATTAAACGAGCTCTGGGCGGACACCGGTGCGGGCCACAATGTGACCAAAACAGTATTCATGGAGTGTCGAGCGTTTTACCGTCGCGAGGGACCCGAGCACTTACAGGCACTTGGCGAAACTCAAGCGATCACTGAAATCGCCAAAAAGTCGCATGAAAACAACGAAGGGCGCGCGCAGATAGCCGGCATCGTCGCCCATGCCGATCTAACCCTCGCAGGCACCGAAAAGGAGAAACTAGTAGAGCTTCTCGACGGGCATACCGCGATTGCCGGAGCGCTGTTTAAGGGCATCAGACAGGCCGGTGCGCGCGACAGTGAACCCGAAGCGCTGGTCATTCCCGGCTCCGCGCCAGCCTATCTGTATGGTAAAGAATCGTTCCGCGAAGGACTACGCTTGCTCGCAGCACGCGGACTGAGTTACGACACCTGGCATTATCATCATCAGAACTTGGACTATATTGACCTCGCGAATGCAGTGCCCGAATGCACCATGGTGTTAGACCACTTTGGCACACCCCTCGGCGTGGGTCGCTTCCGAGGCAATCGCGATGAAATTTTTAAAGAGTGGAAAGAAGAAATGCGTGAGTTGGCAAAATGCAGCAACGTCTATGCAAAAATTGGCGGGCTTGCAATGCCAGACAACGGTTTCGACTGGCACCTCGCCGAACGCCCGCCAACCTCTGACGAATTCGTCGCAGCTCAGGGGCGTTACTATCACCACATGATCGAGTGTTTTGGACCCGAGCGTTGTATGTTCGAGAGCAACTTCCCCGTAGACAGATTAAGTATTAGTTACCCTGTGCTTTGGAACGCGCTCAAGAAAATTGCTGCGCGTTATAGTGAAAGTGAACAGCAGGCACTTTTTTCGGGCACTGCGAGCAATGTCTACAAACTTTAGAGAGGCGGAACTCGGCGCTACGCGTTAAGCGGGCTTAGGGATACGCTTAACCACGCCGCTACTATTAAGCACATGATTGCCGTTTACTGATAAGGTGCAGCGGACAAAAATTAGCGAGCGCCCTTGGCGCAGGACCTCGCAGCGGCCGAGTATCAAATCGCCTTCGAGCGCAGGCAGGATAAATTCGTTGTTGCAGCTTATTGTAATTACGCTGACGCCCTCCGCTCCGTCTATGCCCGCCATGCAAAGCGAGTAGTCGGCGAAACTCATAAGGATGCCGCCATGGACGGTATTGTGGCCATTACAGTGTTTCGCTTGCGCGCGAAAGGCAGTCTCGAATCCATTCTCGCCAATCCTGCCGAAAAACGGCCCGAGAGAGTCTTCGGCGGGATCGCCACCGTAATGTCTGAACCCTTCAGGGATGTTGTAGTCGTTGGGATCAATTTTCATCAAGCGCTATTCCTTTCCATCTGGGAGTATGAGCCCAAGTGTCGCCCCAGCAGCCTTCCCAACTGCTTTAACAGGGACTTTCGCGACGGCTATCCCAGCGCCTACAGTCGCACTTGCCGCACCTACGGCAATGCCCAAACAGGAATTAAGCGAGAGACAAAGTGCCAGAGCCGCAATTAACTTCAACATAGAGAAGTGAACTCCGACACCTGCCTGCGGGGTGGATTTGGATTTAATTCTCATATCAATAGTTGCCAGTAACCCATGTTGACTCGCCGACCAAATTTGAGTCCGACCTCTTCAAATTCGCCTACTTTCTTAAAGCCGATTTTCTCGTGCAAAGCGACGCTGGCAGCATTTGGCTGCGCAATGCCCGCGATTAGGACATGTATCGGCGTCTCCTGCAAAATACTTATCAGCGCCCTGTAAAGCTTCGTACCGTAGCCTAAATTCTCAAAGCCTGGCTTTAGATAAACTGTAACCTCTCGTGCAAAATCATAGGCCGCGCGAGCCTTCCACTGCGTAGCGTACGAATAACCCGCAATCGCCCCGCTTGAATCCACCGCAACAAGCCAAGGCATCGTCGCCTCAACTTTAGCAAGGCGCTGCAACATGTCTGCCTCTGTGATCGGCTCAATCTCGAAGGTGACGACTGTCTCTAAAATATAGCGGTTATAAATCGCGACCAGTGCTTTCGCATCTTTAGTAGTGGCTGCCCGAATGACGATCGATTGCTGCTCGCCTTTTTCCAAATCTAAAAGAGAGTCGCCCATGCTTGATACCTCAGATACCCACTAGCGATCACGTTCAGAGAAAGGCCGAATACGATCGAGCCCCACGCCCGACTCGACGAGTTCTTGGAAATCTACGGCAAGTCGCTCACTCGCTTTCAGAACCTGACGCCAGCAGCGTATCCGCTCGTCAGCGCCGAGTTTTTCGAAGTCTTTGCGGTCTGGGATTTTCCCATTTGGCAGCGTTGCCACAAACTCTTTGGAGGGTGTCACGAGGACCACTCGATCGTAGTGCTGCGCATGAGCACGACGCCAAGGGAGCGCTTTATCGAACCAGCCAGGAATCACTTCGGCCGAAAAATGTGGATAGAGAACTAGCCCATCGCCCGCATGAAAATCCATATCGAAATGGTAGTCGGTCATGCCCCCATCCCAATAAAGACCCGATGGCGCACCAGGTATGTCGCGCACGCCCTCGAGCACATAGGGGATCGCACCAGTTGCCATCATCGCCTGCATGATATTGTTTTCTCGCAGCGGTACGAGCGTCGTGCGCAGATCGTCGACAGAAGCCCAAGGCGACTCCCTACCCTGGGTCGAGAAGAGAGTGCGCTCGAAAAAAAGCGACAGGCTGCGACGAGAAACGACATTCGCCAGCGCCGCTAAGCCGAGCGACGCAGTCTGTAGGCCTTTATGCCTCGATGAACCAAATCCGCGGCTGCGATCCGCAACGATGGTCGTTAGAAACCTCTCGTTCGATGCTATTTCCGCCGCGCCAGTTGGTCCAAGCATGCCCGCGAGCATGGCCTCGGCTTTGAGCGTTATTTCACGCTGGGTGGGCGTGTCGGAATACTGCTCTTCGCTATACAGCTTAGCGAGACGATCGATAGCGGCGACGGGATCCGCAGTCGCGAGACAGCACATCCTCCAAGCGCCCGCCGATGAGCCGAGCGTGAGTAATGGCTCTGTTCTCTCCTGCAGAAAAGTGCCAAATAAGTAGCGATCAAGTCCGTAGAGCACAAACCATTTAGGGCCGCCTGAGGCGCCAACCATGACGTTAAATTGAGACGCTGTGACGCCCTGTTCAAGGAGTTGGGCACGCGCCTTTGGACCGGCGTAAATCGAAAGGGAAGACTGCATGGGTCGATGATATAATCTGCGGCGCCAACACGCTAGCCGAGCTAGTCAACCAGACCCGATTCCGAGGCTCCGACAATGTCCAATATGCTAGGCACTCTACGCGAAGCCCTCGGTCGAGGTGACCAGAAGACACTTTTATTCCTGCTCGCTATCGGTAACACCATCGCATTCGCAACATGGCAGGTACTACTCAATAATTTTGTCGTCGAAGAGGCGTCATTCACCGGCAAAGAAATCGGCCTGCTGCAGAGCCTACGCGAGGTACCCGGCTTCCTCGCCTTCACCGCAATACTGGTAATGATTTACCTAAAACAGCAAACCTTCGCACTACTCTCGCTTGCTACTCTCGGCATTGGCACCGCAATCACCGCCTTTTTTCCACAGGCGCTGTGGCTCTATTTTTCCACGGTGCTCATGTCGATCGGCTTTCACTACCTCGAAACGCTACAGAATTCGCTAAGCCTGCAGTGGCTATCGAAAGAGGAAGCACCGGTCGTTATGGGTCAGTTACTGAGCGTTAAATCACTGTGTAACTTTGCGATTCTGAGTGCGCTCTATCTTTATCTCGCTCTATTTAGCGCTAACTACATTCTTATTTATGCTCTCGCCGGAGGCGCGGCCGTCGCAATCGCGGTTTATTGTCGTCTACGAATCCCCTACTTCCCCGACGCGGTTATACAACGCAAAACGCTGTTTCTGAGAAAACGCTACTGGCTGTATTACTCCCTCACGTTTCTGGCAGGGGCGCGTCGTCAGATATTCGTCGTGTTCGCCGGCTTTTTGCTCGTCGAGAAATTTGATTTTCCAATCGAAGACGTTGTTATGCTAACGCTCGTTAACGCAGTTCTGACCTTCTATTTGGCACCAAAAATAGGCAGGCTTATCGCGCGCATCGGCGAGCGCCGCGCGTTGACGCTCGAATACATTGGACTCATCTTCGTGTTCGTGAGCTATGCTTTTGTCGACACGCTCGCCATTGCCATTCTACTTTATCTGCTCGACCACCTCTTTTTCGCCATGGCAATTGCGATCAAAACCTACTTTCAGAAGATCGCAGACCCAGCCGACATTGCGGCGACATCGAGCATCAGTTTCACTATCAACCACATCGCCGCCGTCGTGCTCCCTGCCCTGCTCGGAATTGTCTGGGTCACAAATTCTAGCGCTGTCTTCCTCATCGGGGCGGGCATCGCCGCGCTTTCTCTGACGCTATCGCAGTTAATACCGGACAGTCCCCAACCCGAGCTCGAAACGAGGCTCTCTGCCACGCGATAGCACCGTTTAAACCGAGCATTTAACGTTATTAAACCTATTGCAACTTACCCTTAGTGTGTCTACTGAGTAACCTGCGCTATCTCACAATTGCGCAGCAACGCCGTGCCGGTTGCGCGCGCCACATAACTGATTCATAGGTGCCGGTAACCGTGTCATTCGCTACTAAATCCACGTTTTCCAGTCTCCACTGCCGCCCACTCAACGCAATAGCCCTCGGCGTTGCCCTCGCCGCCTCGATGCGCTCCATGGTCGTCAGCGCTCAGAGCAGCAGAGACGTTATCGAAGAGGTCGTTGTGTGGGGCCGCTCGCTGCAACTGCTCGGCAGCGCCGACTCCTCCTCGCAGGGTGTTGTGGGCTATGCCGACTTCTCAACGAGACCTCTCGCCCGCGTTGGCGAACTGGTAGAGGTCGTCCCGGGCATGATTGCGACTCAGCACAGCGGGCCGGGCAAGGCCAACCAATATTTTCTCAGGGGATTCAACCTCGATCACGGTTCAGATTTCTCGACCTTCTTTGATGGCATGCCGGTAAACTTTCGCACCCATGCGCATGCGCAGGGTTATATGGATCTCAACTTCATCATCCCCGAGGTAATCGAACGAATCGATTTCAAGAAAGGCCCCTATTTTGCGAATACGGGAGATTTCTCACTCGCCGGCACCAGCTCGATGAAAACCTACGACTCGCTCGAAAGAGGCTTTGTGGAAGTCACTGCAGGCTCGGGGGACGAAATCCGACTCGTCGCCGCCGACTCCGTAAATACTGAGCTGGGTAGCCTGCTCTACGCCCTCGAGCATCAGCAAACCAATGGCATGTTCGTGCTCGACCAAGACGTACGCAAATACAATGGCCTTCTTAAATATACGGGTGAAATTGCAGGTATTCCTAGCCAGCTCACCATTACCGCTTACGATTCCGAGTGGATATCGACCAATCAAGTGCCGCAACGCGCGGTGACCTCTGGGCAGATCGACCGCTTTGGCTTCATTGATCCCGACCTCGGTGGCCAATCTCACCGCTACTCGCTTAGCGGGCGCTTCGAACTGGGCGAATGGGATTTAACGGCCTACGCCAGCGCCTATTACATGAGCCTGATCAACAACCCAACCTATTCTCTCAACGACCCCATCAACGGCGATGAATTCGAACAGGAAGACGAACGAGTGCTTTTCGGCGGCTCGATTGTCCGCCAGAGCCGATTCGAAATCATGGGACTCAAGGCAGCGGGACTTTTTGGCACAGAGGTGAGGGTTGACGATGTGCAGGAACTCAATCTTTTCAATACTCGCAGCCGGCTGCGCTATGGTAGCGTGCGCGAAGACAGCGCACGGGAGTTGAGTTTGTCTACCTATGCTGAGAGCGAATTCGCGCTGAGTGAAAATCTCCGGCTCACCACTGGGCTTCGCGCCGACTACATTCGATTCGATGTCGAAGCGCTAAGAGCGGAAAATTCCGGCACTGAGAGTGATGCGCTGCTGCAGCCAAAATTCGGACTCGCATACCGCCTCTCGGATTCGCTTGAGCTTTACGCGAACTATGGACACGGATTTCATTCGAATGATGTGCGCGCCGCAGTGAACCGAATTGACCCCGTTACCGGCGAGGACACCGAGGCGCAAGATATTCTGGTAGAGGGGCGCGGCGGCGAGATCGGCTTTCGCTATGACAACCTCAAAGGCTTCAATATCTCGCTAACCGCGTTCGAGCTTGCGACCGACTCAGAGCTGGTTTTCGTGGGTGACGCAGGCACAACCGAACCGAGCGACCCAACACGGCGCAGCGGTGTCGAGCTCAATGCGTTCTACTCGATCAGTGAAAGGCTCGTTATCGATTTGAGCGCCGCACGAGCAAGAGGTCATTTCAGAGGTTTGCCCGACGGCGCAAACAGCATCACCGATGCCCATGAAAACGTTGCTGCTGCGGGCCTGACCTATGTTGGCACCCAAGGGGTTACGGCGAGCCTGCGCGTCCGTTACTTCGGCGATGCGGCACTTACCGCAGATGAGAGTGTCATGAAAGAGAACTCAACTCTCATGAACGCGGGGGTCTCCTACTCAGCTGGTGCGTGGGAAATGGGTATCGATGTTCTCAATCTGCTCGATGCAGAGGACGACGACATCGCCTATTTCTTCGAGTCACGCCTGCCGGGGGAGGTCGAGGCAATGGAGGACATCCACTTCCATCCGTCTAATCCCCGCGTCATTCGCGCGATGCTGCGCTATTCGTTCTGACGGGCCGTTTAAAAGAAACTCAATTAGTCGGCGACGAACTTGACTGAGAAGGTCACTGGCACTGCGCGACTGATGCTCGGAAGGCCGGCTATCTCTCGCAGACTCTCAACGCCAGCGACAAGCCCTACGGACTCGGCTGTGACGATTAGGGGCGACAGGGTCGTCACGTGAACGCCATCTGTCTGCCGTGTCACCCGCAGCGGCGCCGAGATCATGGTCTCTGCGCCATGCATTGTCAGCGTCAACTGTGTATCGAGCGTCATGTCTTCGCCAACCGCGATAGCACTCAGCGCGTCTGTGTTAATTGCCGCACTGACAGTCGCCTGTGGGTAGAGCCCCGTCTCGAATAGCATTGCCTGCATGCGCTCATTGCGAATAGCAATTCCGGTCTCTACGCTTGTTAGATCGATACTAATTCGTGCATTGCCAGCTGCATCGATCTGGCCTTCGAGGCGCGAGAACGAATGCACTTCGGCAATATGCTCAGCCTTCACTGTGACGAATGACAGCTGCGAGTCATCCAGATCTAGTGACCACTGCGCAGAAGCTACCGCGCTAAACGCGAGCGCTGTGACTGCAAGCGCTACGCGCTGAAGCATTAGACTATTGAATTTCACCACCACATACTCCTTTTGCGCCCTGATTTCTCGGAGGCTTAGTTATTGAGATCACTGTTAACAGTACGATCAATTAAGGTTCAAGAGTTTAGCACAGGCTGACGCACTCAACGCCTAGCTGAGCATTACTCAGTCGCACACTCCAGCGCAGAGTAGGCTAGAATGTCGATCTTATCACCGCTTGCAGAGCGTTTGACCTCCTATGCAAACAAACAGCCTTACTCCACAGGTAAAGCATCTGGTGCTAATAGGCGGCGGCCACAGCCATCTATTCGTGCTTAAACAGCTCGGCATGAAGCCCGTGCCGGGGCTCGCAATTACGCTGATTAGCCGCGACATAGAAACGCCTTACTCAGGCTCCCTGCCCGGCACGCTCAGCGGCTTTCTTACGCATGATGACATGAACATCGATCTGCGCCCTCTTGCGCAGTTTGCCAAGGCTCGCCTCATTCGCGCGACGGTTGAGGATATCGACCTCGACGCTAAAATCATCCGCCTCGCCGATAGGCCGGAAATTCATTTCGACATCCTTTCGCTCAATATCGGGTCGCAGCCTGATGCGTCAACCATCCTTGGCGCCGACGAATTCGCCTGCCCTGTGAAACCTATCGATAAGTTTTTGACGCGATGGGACAGCGTGCTTGCAGAAGCGGTTCAACGCGTGAGCAGTCAGGAGGACTATGCAATTACGATGGTAGGCGGAGGCCCCGCGAGCGTCGAGCTCGCGCTAGCGATGCAATACCGCATCCACACCGAGTGTAAGCTTGCGCTTGAGTCGGAGTCGTCATTAAAACTATCAATCATCAGCTCATCGTCTGAAATACTGGCGCGACACAACACGAAGGTGAGGCGTGCCGCACTCGACACGCTGCGCCGACGCAATATAAAGGTAGAGCTTGGCCAACGAGTAACACGCTTTCTGGCTGATTCGGTGCAAACTGATCTCGGCGGCGAGTATGCTTGCGATGCGGCTTTTTACGCAACCGGCGCAAGCCTGCCAAAATGGCCCGTGCGCTGCGGCATCGCAATGAGCGACGACGGGTTCATCGATACGCTACCGACTCTGCAGTCAGCAAGCCATGACTTTGTCTTTGCTGCCGGCGATGCCGCGACGATTCGCGGTGCAAGCCGCCCAAAATCTGGTGTCTACGCAGTGCGCGCGGGCATACCCTTGGCAGACAATCTCGTTCGATTCGCAACGGGTAAGCGACTAAAGCCATTCAAACCACAAAAGCATGCGCTCGCTCTAATTTCCTTAGGTGACAAAACCGCAATCGCCTCGCGCGAAACAATGTCTCTGCAGGGAAAATCAGCTTGGATATTGAAACAGAGAATCGACAAAGCCTTCGTCACACGCTTTAGCCAGCTGCCTTCGATGGAGGCCAAGCTTGATCTCACCAAGGGGCTTATGGATGTCGAGGCCGAAGCCGAACTCCGACGTCACGCGATGCGATGCGCAGGCTGCGGCGCAAAAGTCGGTGGTGGCCTTCTTGGTGAGGTACTCGACGATCTGCATGGCGCGGTCGGGACGGGAAAGAAGCCCATAGAAGATGCATCAATTATTCCACTAAGAGATGGGCGCGCGCTATTACAAAGTATCGATCAGATCAGCGCATTCATCGACGATCCTTGGCTTTTCGCTCGCATTGCGACCAATCATTGCCTCAGCGATATCTATGCCATGGGCGAGACACCTCACTCCGCACTCGCTGTCGTAGGCTTGCCTCTCGCGAGTCAACGGATCATGAAACATACCCTTGCAGACCTCATGCGTGGTTGTAAACACGAACTCGATGCCAACGACTGCGAACTGCTTGGCGGACATACCGCAGAGAACCCCCAGCTGCAGCTAGGGCTTACAGTCAACGCCTTTGCCGAGGCGAATACGAGTCTCGCTAAACACACACTTAGTCAGGGCGATGTTCTCATCATCACAAAATCCTTGGGCACAGGCACTCTTTTTGCCGCCGACATGCGCAGTCTCAGCCGCAATCGTTGGATAGAGTCTGCGATCGAGCAAATGCTGCTTTCTAACAAACTCGCAGCGCAGGTATTTAGAAAACATGGCGCAAGCGCCTGCACCGATGTGACAGGTTTCGGTCTGGCAGGACATCTGTTCGAGATGCTCGACCCCAATCGGGTAGAGGCCGAACTCGATCTTGCTTCTCTTCCCGCGCTTGATGGCAGCCTGGATTTGCTGTCCGCAGGCGTTCACAGCTCGCTTCAGCCGAGCAATCTTCGCGTTGCAAAGGGGATACGTAATCACGAAGGATTTGGAAGCGACCCGCGGTTCCAACTGCTATTCGATCCGCAGACATCGGGGGGCTTACTTGCAGCGCTACCCGAAGCGTACGCCAAGGACTGTCTCGAAGACTTGATTAAAGCGGGTCATAGCGGTGCTGCGATTATCGGTCGTGTGATCAAGATAGGCGCAACGGACTCCGCAATAATCCTAAAGTAAACACAACAGCTCGCGTAAAGAGATTTCTGTTAGCGGCATTACCTCAGAGCGCTACCGCACTCTCAATTCTCTCTGAACTCTCTCCCAATTCTCGCTCAATTATCTCTCAAGCCCTTATCAATCAAGACTATCTCAAACACAGTCGACCAGTATTTCCCCGTCACCAGCAAGCGGTCGGCCTTGGCGTCATAGGCGATGCCATTAAGCACAGCTTCGGCACCGTTACGCGCCGTACGCTCGGCGAGCCCGCTCAGGTCGACAATGCTATTTACCCTGCCTGTCAGAGGATCGATGCGGACAATTACTTCGGTCTGCCAGACGTTCGCCCAAATTTCGCCATGGATAAACTCAAGCTCATTTAGGTTAGTGACGGGCTGATTGTTGTAGGTCACCTCAAGCGACCCCGTAAACGCAAAAGTCTGTGGGTCGACTTTATGCAATGTAGACGATCCATCGCTTAGATAGAGTGTCTCGCCATCGAAAGCGAGCCCCCAACCTTCTGTTGGATTGTAATGCGTTGCACGTTGCTCGAACGTCGCCAGATCGTATTCGTAGACGAGGTTTGATTGCCAGGTGAGTTGAAAGATTCGATCGCCGACGATTTCAATCCCTTCGCCAAAATAGCGGCTACTCAACTCAGTGCTTTGCAGCACTTCTCCGGTCTCCAGCGATTGTTTAGTTAATCGCGATTGACCGCGTTTCCCGGTTCCCACGTAGAGGTAACCATCAAAATAACTCAGGCCCTGAGTAAAGGCTTTGATGTCCGCAGGATAGCTACTCACAATACGATAGCCAAAGCGTTTAACCGAGCTCTCCTGCGCGCCGCTATTCCCAGCGATAAACAGCAGAGAGAGGCCTGCGAGGCTCAGCGCACTTGCCCTAAAAGCTAGTCTCTGCATCTGTGAATAGCGTTGAAAACCCATTCTTGCTCCTGTGAAGGGTTAGGATTAGTGGATCCGGCACAAACCTGAAATAATGTGTCTTTCGGCGACGCCGACATTACGCCCAATTGAGGACCTAGTATGGCTACTGATTGTCTATTCTGCAAAATAATTGCCGGCGAAATTCCGTCCATCGAAGTCTATTCGGACGATGACGTTTACGCGTTTCGAGACATCAATCCGGCAGCCCCAACCCACCTTTTGGTCATTCCAAAGAAACATTTAACCGATGTGAAATCAGCGACCGCAGAAGACGAAGCCTTAATGGGCAAACTGCTACTTCGCGCAAACGAAATCGCGGCGGCACAGGGGCTCGCAGACGAAGGTTTCCGCTACATTATCAACACGGGAAGTAACGGCGGGCAGACTGTTTTCCACCTGCATTTGCATATCCTAGGCGGACGGCAGCTCGGCTGGCCTCCCGGCTAGACAAGCGAATCACGTAATTTGGTCAATGCAGTTTCATTCGCTGCAATGATTCCGCGCTCGGTTATGAGGCCGCTCACCAACCGAGCGGGCGTGACATCAAAACCGTAGTTGCTTACTAAAGTGCCAGTCGGTGCGAGCTGTACGCGCCTGATCGCCCCCTGATCGTCGAGGCCGCTGATGTGACTCACCTCCTCTGGCTCTCTCTCCTCAATCGGTATTTCGACAAGGCCGTCTCGCAGCGAAAAATCAATGCTCGACACCGGCAGCGCGACATAGAAGGGTATGCCATTATCGGCTGCGGCAAGCGCCTTGAGATAAGTGCCAATCTTATTGCACACGTCTCCGCGCAGCGTCGTCCTGTCACTTCCAACCACGCAGCAATCGACATGACCGTGCTGCATCAGATGCCCACCTGCATTATCGACGATGAGCGTGTGGGCAACCCCGCGCTGACCCAGCTCCCAGCAGGTAAGCGACGCGCCCTGATTGCGTGGTCGTGTTTCGTCTACCCAGACATGCAGAGGAATGCCGCGAGCCTGTGCTTTATAGATAACGGCAAGCGCCGTGCCCCAATCGACTGTCGCCAGAGAGCCTGCGTTGCAGTGAGTTAGAATATTGAGACGCTCGGGTTTAGGCAAACCCTCCTGAGCGGCCCGTTCGCATTTCGCTTCCCAAAATTCTTGCAGCCGCTGCGCACCGTGTTCACCGAGCAGTGCACAGGCTCCGATGTCTTGTGCATGTAGCTCAAGCGCTGCGTCCAGCGCAGCAGCAGCCAAATCACCGTCGCAGCGCGCAAGGCTCGCTTCCACCTCCGTAAGCGCCCAGCGCAAATTGATCGCCGTTGGGCGCGTCGCCGCGAGCGCCTCAACCGTCTGACTGACAATATTTCGAGCGGTGATATCCTCTTTGCCGCGAAGGGAAAGATACACGCCGAAGGCGGCGGTGACGCCAATTAACGGCGCGCCTCGAACCTGCATCGCAGAAATCGCATAACAGGCATCGGCTAAGGTCTTCAGCTCCACCTCGACATAGTCATGCGGAAGGCGCGTCTGATCGACAATCAGCACGCGGTCTGCAGCTGCATCATAGCGAATCGTTAACGTGTGCGGCGCGGGACCATTTGCCTGATCCACTCCTTCGATTGAACCCATTTTTTGCTTCCTGTTATCTGCAGTCTCGGCAAGCTCTCTCACTTGGGCGGTCAAGAAAAACGCTTAGATGACTCGGTCGTTGCCTCCGTCTACCGGAATCTGAGCGCCAGTTGTTTTGCCCAAGCGTGTGCCAGCCAACAAGAAAACGGCTTCGGCAACGTCCGCCGAGGAAACTTCGGTACGAAGTATATTTTTGCGCTTATAGTCTTCGACACTCATCTGATAGGCGTTCGCCCGCGCTTGCAACAGCTCATCCGTCCACAGCGCTGTGTCATAAACCGCATCAGGGTGCAGCGTATTCACGCGAATATCATGCTCCCCCAATTCGAGCGCTGCGATCCTAGCGACTTGCATAAGCGCTGCCTTAGCCGCTGAATAAGCCGCGGCGCCAGGGCCCGGCGCGGACACATTTTTTGAGCCGATAAACACAACGGCAGGGTCGAAGCCTAGTTTCAACAGTGGGATACAGCGTTTCAGGAGACGGGTATGGGCGGTGAGATTGAGCGCAACCGAGCGCTCCCATTCCGACTCCTCGAGTTCCGCAAGCGATTGGGTCGGCGGAAAGAAACCGGCGTTGCTAACCACTATGTCTATGCCGCCAAACCGGCAGACACAGGCATCGATTGCCGAATCAACTTGCTCGCTATCGGTCACGTCACAGCTTATGACTAGCACATTCGGCAGGTTTGCAAACTGGCTCTCTACAGACGTATCAATATCCAGCGCGCAGACCGCAGCGCCCGCAGAGGCGAGACGCATCACCGCTGCGCAACCAATTCCCGAGGCTGCGCCGGTGACCAATGCAACCTTCCCCTCTAGTTCACATGTCGGGTCAGACGCAGTCGCAGCGCTCTTGAGCTTGGCCTGCTCTAGCTCCCAATACTCGACATCGAAAAGTGCGGCTCTTGGCAGTGGGCGCCAACCACCCAGACTCTCACCAGTGAGAATTGCTGGAATAGTATGGGCGACAATATCCTCGACGATTCTAAGCCTCTTGACACTCGGAGCGAGCCTCACTATTCCTCGCTCGGACCATACGCCGAAGCGAGGCATCAGGTCTAAACAGCGGTGTTCGGAGAGTGCATGCTCCGAGAAATAAGAGGCATAGTCAGCGCAGAATCCGTGTAGACCGGCAACAGGGTCCGGCGGGAAAACTGCGCCAAAGGGTTTGGTGTGTATCGTGTGGTCTGGTGTGAGAGGGCCACTCGCGATCAGTCTTTTGGCATCCTTGTGCGTGGAAAAACGCCGAGCATCCTCGCCAGTATCAAGACTTGCCAAAACGGGAGAGCCGAACACGTTGCCCGCCTCACGGCGGAGCTCGGCGAAGGCGAGTCTATCGAACGCGTCGACTTCGGCGATCGTTTCAGCCCCGCTATCGGTTATTTCACCGGCGATACACTCCTCTGCGCGAGTGACCAAATCGATCATCGCGCTATAGCTTGCTTTCGCGTCTTCGGCAAAAGTAAATAAGCCGTGGTTAAGCAGGATGATGCCGCGGAGTGGGGACCAGTCGGCATCTGCCGTATGTTGTGCGACCTGTTTGGCTAACACGAAGCCTGGCATGGTGTAGGGCAAAATAAGGACTTCATCGCCGAAAAGTTTCGCCAGACGTTCGGCGCCTCCCTGTGAATTACTCAGAGTAACTACCGCATCAGTATGTGTATGGTCGACGTAACGATGCGGTATCAGCGCGTGAAGAATCGCCTCGACTGAGGGTGTCGGCGCTTGGGGATCTAAAAGCGCCAGTCGGAGTTCGCGCATCATCTGCGTGTCGCTTAGGCTGTCGAGGGTGCCGAGTCTCTGCAAGTAATTCAGATCGACAGGCGGGAAGCCCGCCGCCTCTATTGTCCTGAGATCCCACCCAGACCCTTTTACAAAAAGCGTCTCGACCGATTCACCGAACACGGTATCGCTGACGCCTTTAAGCGACGTATTGCCACCACCATGTAGAACGAGGTCTGGATTCATGCCCAGAAGCCGAGACGTATAGACCCTCAGTCCTAGCTCGCCTCCTTCTGCTAAATACCGAGCTGCGTCTTCGTCGTTCCAAAGAGACTTCATTACCTTTACTTTCCTTTTGCTCTAACGCAAAACGCACCGCCTAGGCGGTGCGTTTCATTTTAAGGCAACCGCATACAGGCGTGCCTAGGGTAGGTATGTGTCGTTGCAGGCTTATCTGGGCTCGACAATCGAGATATTTGTCATTCCAGCTTGCCGGGCAGCGTCCATTACCATTACCAAAGTTGCCACGTCGGAATCGTTGTTCGGTTGGATAATGACCGACGCCGCAGGGTTCTCAGCTTTGAGCTGGTCGATGTTCGAGCGAATCTGCGTCTGGATAATCGGACGCGGATTGCCATTGAGGATTATTTCATTGTTTGCCCCAATTTCGAACAGAATATTCTTCTTGTCGTCGTCCTCTGGCGGCGGCTGATCGTTGTTGTTGTCGCTGCTTGCGGCACTAATCGCCGTCTCCGAGAGGAACGTCGCCGTAACCACAAAGAAAATGAGCAGGATAAATACCACGTCCAGCATCGGGGTAAGGTCAATTTTGGTATCGTCGGAACTTCGCTTGCCAGAAATTTTCTTCATTATTATGTCCTGAGTCCTGAAATCAGCGCTTCGAGGTGCGCCCTAGTGCAGTCGAGTATAGCAATCCTATGCCTCGATGCAAAAGTGGGAATTACACTTTCAGTGTGCCAGCGCCTTGGTGGTATTACTTTTTTAAGGATGTCACAGTAAAGTCGAGTAACTCTTTCAATTGCTTGGCATTTTTACCGTCGCGAGAATTGACGCGCGCACCATAAAGCGTATTTAAAATCACATCAGTGGCGAATTCAGCGCTAAATCCTTTCTTTATCTTACCTGCTTTATGCGCCTCTTTAGCGCGTGCCAAGAGTGCCTTGCGCACAGTAGCCTGTGAGCTACGAACAACTTTTTTCATTTCTTTGTCGTAATTGATGCTTTCGCAAAGCGAGTTGACTAGCAAGCATCCGAGTCCGCGATGCTTGTTACTTACTTCAACGACCGTCGCATTGAGGTAGGCTGTGATAGCGTCCCAAGGCTTCAGCTTGGCATTGCTAAGCGTCGCTTCGATTTGCTTTGCACCCAATCGATTGTATTGATCTACGCAGGATTTGAAGAAGGTTTCTTTGTCGCCGAATGAGTTGTAGAGAGTACCTCTATTTATTCCGGTGCAGTCGAGTAATTTTCGTACGGAGCTCGCTTCGTAGCCTTCCTTCCAAAATTGCTCCATCGCATTAGTTAAAACTTTGTTTTCATCAAATTCGACCGGACGTGCCATAGTAAGATACTCAAGAAGATGGATTAATGTGAACGAGACCCGCTCTTGGCGACGGGTTATTCCGAATAAATTGGACGCGCATTGTAGTATAAGAAAAACGTCAATTACAGTATCAACCGTATTAAATTGTGATTTTCTTCGGGGAATTGAACAGGAAGGAGGCAGGAAGGAAATAGACGCTGTTTGGAATGCGACAAAGTGGTGCGCACGAAGCTGCTTGAATGGTGAGTCAAAATCGCACAGCGTCGTTTTAAACCGACTCTTTTTTATTGGTAAAAATGATACTGTTTGATGCAAAAAAGCGCCGCTACGCGCTCACTACTGCCTCACTACGAGCTCAAAAACACTTACAGCGCAGCCGATGAGACCACCAAAAACAGCACCCCACACAACGAGCCATCCGAGATGTTTTTTGATCATATTCTGAATGACGCTTTTGACTATCTCAGGCGTCATCTCGTTCAGGCGGCCGTCGATCATCTCTTCGAGCTTTTCGCGAATGGATACTGCGCCGTCGCTGCCAGCAATCAGCGCGTCGACTCGCTGTTGAATTGTCTCTGGCGAGAATTGACTGACAAGATAGTCTTTCATTTCGGCGATGAACGGCTCCCTGAGCCCTGCCAGCGCATCGCGTCCGCCCAGCATCCCCAACATGCCACCGAAAGATGACGCGAGAATGACATCGAGAAGCCTGTCGAATGCAGAATCAAGATCGATCCCATCGAGGCTCTTGCCAATTTCAGTCGCAACGCGTTCGCTCATCGATGAGTTGTCATCACCCGTCTTAGAACCCAGAAATGAGTCGAGATCGACCCGGTCGAAAAACTGCTCCATGATAAGTTCGCGAATACCCACCTTGAACTCTTCAAACCGCAGGGGAATAACACCAGACCCATAGAGCCCAGGCACGCGCTCGAAAAGCATATGTATCGCGAGCCAGTTTGTTACACCACCCGACAACGCGAACAGCCCAGTGCTTAAAACAACATCACCAGCAACTCCTTCGAGCAGCACGCCAAACACGATCAGAAGAAGAGCAATACCATTGCTTACAATACTTTTATTAACTGTCATATAGCGTCCTAACTAAGTCGTCTCTGCTGCTGTATTGGCATGCGCGATCGAATATCTTCAACGAGAGCTAAATCAATATCGGCAATCGCGATGCCTTCGCCAGTCGCGACGCAGTCGAGCACTTTTCCCCAAGGGTCGACGATCATCGAGTGCCCCCAAGTCTCTCGCGTCTCGCTGTGCCTGCCCCCTTGTGCCGCAGCCACGACGTAGCACTGATTTTCGATGGCTCTTGCCCGTAGGAGTGGTTCCCAGTGCGCAGCACCAGTCACGGCGGTAAATGCGGCAGGCACCGTGACTAACTGCGCGCCTAGCGCCGTCAGTTGTCGATAGAGCTCAGCAAAACGCAGGTCGTAACAGACACTCAGCCCTAACTGCCATTCTCCGACTTCAACACAGGCAAGCTCGCTCCCCGCTTCGTAGCTCAACGACTCCGAATACTGTGACTGCGCATCGTTCACTTTGACATCAAACAAATGAATTTTGTCATAGCGCGCCACACGCTCGCCCTGTGGATTAAACACGAGACTACTCGCACGGACGCGCCCATCTTCGATAAGACTGCCATCGGGCCGAGAGAGCATCGGAATCGTGCCGCCTACGATTGTCAGTGAGTGCTGTGCAGCTTGGCTCGAAAGAAAATGTTGCAGGGGAGAAGCGTCTTCGTCGTCCCGCTGAATACTCACCTGACTCCCCTTTTCACCGCTACTCTCTTGCGCCTTTTGAAAGGCGACAGCCTCCCGCATTCGCTCGCCCACGTCCGCGAGAGGAGAAAGCCCTTCGAGCGTGGCAAATACCTCAGGCAGCACAACGAGCGTCGCACCCGCCTCGGCAGCGCTGGCGATGAGCCTTGCTGCGGCCGAGAGATTCTGCTCTATGCTCGAGGTGCTCACCATTTGCAGGGCTGCTATACGCATTGTTTTTCCTCACAACGACGCGGGCTTAATTAAAATCCAATAGATTAAATTAATGCACCAAGTTACGAACGATTGCGCCGAGATCGGTTACGCCGGCGCGAAAAGCCTCTACTGGAATGCGCTCATCGTTTCCATGCACGCCGGTGGGATCATCGGCACGAGTAATGACGGGGCTAAAGCCGTAGCTAACAATACCAAGATCGCGAGTAAAGTGGCTGTCGGTAAACCCCGTGCTTACCGCTGATAGAACTCGTGAACCGGGATAGAGCTCTCCTGTCACATTTACGATCGACTCGAACAGAGTCGAATTCGTGGCGGATATCGCGGGCGTAAAAGCCATTATTACGTCAACCTTAACTCCAGTTCCTTCAAGAAGGGCCTCAACATCCGCAATCAATTCCTCAGCGGGGCGATCGGGGAGCATTCGACAGTCCAATTCAGCCCAGGCCTCGGGTGGAATCGTATTTATCTTACTCGAACCACCCATCCGCGTGATGGAACAAATATCTCGCGTTAATGCGTGATGTCCGGGGCGAAAGTCCTGCAGCGCCGGTAAAAACTCGGGGTCGGTGATTGCACGCGCCATGTCTGCATAGGCAGGTGCCCAATCATCATCCATTGACACCGCGAGACCCGAAAAATAGGCGTCGACGGCAGGAATGATCCGAGGCTCAAAGGGGTTTTCTTTGATTCTGTTGAGCGCCTCGACGATGCGCAGAACCGACGTCGTTGCGCGTGGCGAGGAGCCATGACCGGGGACGTCAATTGCGCTGAGACGCAGCCACACGGGCACCTTCTGCGTTACCTCGACACCAAAGACAATTTCGTCGCCGCTGATGCTACCGGCACCGCCTTCGTTAATTAGCAGCCCAATGCCCTCAAAGATTTCCGGACGATTCTCGATCAGCCACCCAGCGCCGTAGAAACCGCCGGCCTCCTCGTCTGCCGTCGCCAAGAACACGACGTCTCGGTTCAGCGCGCGACCGCTGCGGTGAAGGCTTAGAAAGGTCGCCAGATGCGCAATACCCGTGCCTTTCATATCGCGCGCGCCGCGGCCGAGAATATAGCCATCACGCAACTCGCCTGACAGAGGATCAGTAGTCCAGAACTCTTTGTCAGCCGGCACTACGTCGGTATGCTGAAGCAGCATGAGACCAGGCTCATCCCCTCCCTCTAGCCGCGCCCAAATGTTTCCGCGCCCCGGCGCGCTTTCGACCCAGTCATATTCGATGCCCTCTGCATCGAATATTTCGCGATAGAACTCCACCGCGCGGATCTCGTTCCCTGGCGGATTTACAGTATCTACCCGTATGAATTCTTGCAGCCATTCGACAGCTTCGTCTTCAAGAGACTGCGCTGATGCTGTTTGCGAAAACACCATCAAGGAGGCAACTGGCAGGCTGAGTGCGAGGCACTTTCTGAGTAATTTGAGTGTCACTATTGTTACTCCCACTTATTCTAAATTTTTCGAAAAATCCTGCACTCGCATGAGTATTTGCAAGTGCACTTAACTTCAGTTTAATCGATCAGCCGCAAGGGGCGCGCTTTCGTTGATGCAAGACTCCTCAGCCAATCCCGAAACGGCAAACCGTACTGCGTGCCGGTGTCATACGCGTTGGGGTCAGCAGAGGCAAAACGCTCATACCCATCTCCTCCCGCATACATAAAACTGTTAATGAGAACGCGGTAGCGCTTATCCGCTTCAGGCACCTCACCGGTGGCTGACAAAACCCATTCGTCTCCGACTTGCGCGATACCTGCGGTACGGGGACGACTGCCCTCGTTGAGAGCAGCGACTAACTCTGCTCCGGAAATTTCAACGGCAACAATAGTGTTATCGAAGGGCAGTATCGCAACGGTGTCGCCAAGGGTTACCGCCCCGCTCGGCAGAGGCGCACGAATTCCTCCAGCGTTGGTCACGGCAACGTCTGCCGCAGGGTCAGCCCACAGCCACGAATCAACAACCAGTTGATCTAACACCGCTCCCCGGGGCACCGTCTTGTCAACATAAGCCAAGACCTCAGATAGCGACGCCTCCGAGCGCGACTGCCACTTCTCGATAATAGCGAGCGTTTCGGGATCCGCCGACGCGCCTGCATTTTCCGCAGTTGCAAAATCGACGCGTACCCCACCATGGGCAGCAAGTGAAAAAGTTGCCCGTGCATAGCTACCAAAATGGAAGCCGCCGCCGAGAATCACGGCGCTGTCGAGGCGTTTAGCGATCAGTTCATTACAGTGGCCGGCGCCGAAAAGGGCAATGTTGAGATCAGCGACAGCGAGGGCAAGAGGCTCTAGTTCATCGAGACACACATGCGAAATAACAAAGGTAAGCTCGACACCTTGCGCTTCGATCTCCGGCACAATTCGGCGAAGCGTTGCCTCGTAGTTATTAAACCGCAGCGGTGCAACGGTTGCAGGATTCGTCGTAGTCGACGTCTCGGTTGTCGTTAACCCAATGACACCGACAAGTACACCTCCCGCCTCTACGATTCGATACTCGACAATACCAATGTCCTTTGGAACTAAACCCGAATCACGCCACGTCGTGTTAGCACTCACATAGGCATAATCTGCCTCGGCACTGCGCTCACGGATAGTATCGAGGCCAAAATCGAATTCGTGATTCCCGATAGCGGAGGCCGTATAGCCCATCGAATTCATTAATTCGACCATACTCTCACCCTGATTCCACGTGGAGATGGCCGGCCCTGTCCAATTATCTCCGCCGCTTAGCAGCAAAAAATCCTCCGCATTAGCGATCGAATAACCCTCAGCATCTTTCCACAGCTGCATCAAATTGGCGGCGCTGTTTGACTCCCCCATTCCCTCCATCCAACCGTGTTCGTCGTTGGTGTAAAGCACGGTAAAGCTGCGTTCATTTTGCTCCGCGACCTGACAGGCTGACAGTGCCGCTGATAACATTATTCCTGCGCAGAGTCCCAGCCTTCTTTTAAAACCCATACCTGCTTCCATTTCTTCACGAACACCAAATTTATTGCGACACGATTTCCCAGCACGGCGTGTAGTTGGAGTAGTCGATCTTCATCCGCTTCTGCTCAACAAACGACGCGAGCAGCGACTCCATCCTCTGCATGATTTCTGGCTCACCTGCGATCTGAAAGGGGCCATGCGCCTTGATCTGCGCAACGCCTTGCGCCTTCACGTTACCCGCTACGATACCCGAAAAGGCCTTCCTTAGATTCGAAGCAAGTTGTTGTGCGGGGAGAGAAGAATCTAACCGCAGGCCGGCCATATTCTCGTGGCTAGGAATAAATGGCGCTTGCAAGTCCGAAGGAATATAAAGCTCCCAGTTAAACCCATAGGACGCACCCAAGGAAAGTCTATGTTTTCGCTGCTTATCAACGTGCGCCTTAGCTCGACGCGCGATAGACGCTGCATCACCCGTAATAATCTCGTAGTAGTCAGCGGCTTCATTGCCTAGGGTCGCTCGTATAAACGCATCTATTTCTTCGAAGTATTCACTGCTTGATTCAGGGGAGGCGAGTATTAGGCCGAAAGGGTGTCCGGCATTGCGCTCATGCATCAGGATGCTCAGAATGTAGAGCAGTTCTTCGGCTGTTCCTGCCCCGCCGGGGAAAACGACGATGCAATGTGCCAAGCGCACAAACGCTTCGAGGCGTTTTTCGATATCGGGCAAGATGACTAGTTCATTAACAATCGCATTGGGTGCCTCGGCTGCGATTATCCCAGGCTCGGTAATGCCTATATAGCGGCGCAGTGCGAGCTGCTGTTTGGAATGACCAATGGCAGCCCCCTTCATCGGCCCCTTCATGGCACCCGGGCCACAGCCCGTGGCGATATTTAATCCGCGTAGGCCAAGTTGATAGCCAACCTCTTTCGTGAAGTCATATTCGTTACGGCCTATCGAATGACCACCCCAACATACCACTAAATCGGGCTTTAAATTTGGCCGAACGATATTTGCATTGCGCAGTATATCGAAGACAGCTTCTGTGACGCCTCGCCTGCTGTCGAGATCATAAAATCCGTTAAGCGCATTGTTCACATAAACGACATCTCTTAGTACCGAGAACAAATGTTCTTGAATGCCGCGAATCATATTGCCATCGACAAAGGCTGAAATAGGCGCGTTGCGCACGTCCAAGATTGGTCCCCGCGACTGTGGCTTTACATCGATTTCAAAATCGGGATAAGACTCGACAAGGCTAGAAACATCATCGACCTCGTTGCCACTATTGAGAACGGCTAGCGCACAGAGTCGAAACAAACTGCGCACTTCTTCGTTTGCTGACATGAGGCTTTGTATCTCGCGATACGAGAGTAAATTGAGCGTTCTCACTGGACGCAAATTCTCTCGACTCTTCGTTTCCTGATTCGGGGCAGCTGACACTTCGTCGTGCGACATAAGTTTTTCTCTTTTTCAAAGTATTTGCATGCGGCTCAGATGCCTACCCGACAACCAAATGATCAATTAGTGCAGTAAGAGACTATCTGGCTTGGGGCAGCTCTTGGGCACCTGCGGCGGAGGGCGAATCGGGCGAACCGAACGCTTGTTTAAACTGCGGCTCAAGGTTTTCCCATGGGCCATCCAATGTATAGGCAGCACTAGTAAGACTGTCTACCTGATCGCCAAAAATTCGATCGAAAAGATACGCGCCGACCGCAATGGGTATATTCGCCGTCAGCAGCCCCAACCAAGGAATATTGTCGCTCACCGGCAGCGTGACATACATTTCACCGACTATCGTTTCGGCAACGAGATCGACGTCCCCCGTTATTTGATAAAGGCTCGACGGACCGCTTATAACGAGTCGATCCTGAATTTGAACCTGGCCTTGTTCTAGCACTAGATGACCATCGATCTGATCGAACGCAAGACCGCTGCGCAGAAGATCATCGCTAAAACGCAGGCGCCGCATGATAGCATCAAAATTAAGGATGCTGATGAGCTTCAATGCGCCTGCGCCACCGGCGCCTTGAAGAAATCTTCCTTCTCTGATGTCGATTTTTATTTCGCCGCTTAGATTCTCTGCATTAAAGAATGCGGGCGTGCCCTGCCATTCGAGCTGCGATTCGAAATCCCCCGCGTTGCTGACAAGGCTAGGGGCATAGCCATTAGCGCGGAGTACCTCGCCTAAATCGGCGACGTGGAGTTGACCATTAAATTCGCTACGATGTGTCTGCCCATCAAAATGCCAGTAGAAAGAAGGCGCAGGCATCTGATCAGACGCAGTCTCGCTTTCCTCGCTTTCCTCTCCTTCGGCATCCCAATTGTCTATCTGCTCGGCGCTTAAATACTGTGCTTCGAGCTGAAGCCCTCGAAAGTCGAAAGCTAGCTGTGAGAACTCAGCACCGACTGCTTCAGGTTTTAAACGAAAACGCCAGCTGCCGTAGGGGCTGTCTCCGATGACAATCTCGCGCGCGCTGAAACGCATCGCGGGAAATTGTCTGGGGTCGAGCTCGGCGAGTGAATCGACTGGGTCTGTGTCGGCGGAATCTTCTTCTATAAGCTGCGGTCCGATCGTGCTCGACTCGCCACCCGCCAAACGCAGCTTTTGTAGAGACACAAGCATCTCGCCCTCGGCGAAGGGCGCTTCGACGTGGCCCTCGAGCTCTGGACCTGCAAGGTCAATAAGCCAATCTTTTGTTTCGATATCGGGCCTAATCCTCAGCGACTGCTTAGCAAAACTTTGACCCAATAGCCCTAATTCATTCACCGAGATATCAATAAAGCCAAGGTTCTCGGCAAAACCTTCAACGCCGTAACTCGATTCATCGAGTACCCCTTCACTCGTAGCGAGTGTTCGCAGCGTCTCTGTAAACTGCGTAACAAAACCGTCCCATTCTTCGAAGTCTGCCGCGGACAAACCACCGAGCACCACTAGGCCATCGAAAGGATTCTGCTTTAGCACACTAAGCTGAGTTGGCGATTCTCCGAGAAAAACCAGTCCCTGAGTGAGAGCGGTGTCTTCGAATGAAAGATCGAACTCCAAGCGCTCTCCTAGTTTGCCCCTATGCCATTGCCTGTTCTCACCAAACCCGAGCGTCAGATCGAAGGCGACAGGTGTGCCAGCCTCTTTATAAAGTGGATCAGGCCCTACAATCGAAACACCCTCTAATGTGCTCTGAATTTCGAGGGTCGTGGGGTATAAACTCTCGCCCCCTTGCTCAATAAACAACTGGCTCGTAAATTCCAAGACACCGTCGGTCTGACTCAGCATTGAATCGATTAGCGGACTCGTCAGCGCCAGATCGGCCAACTGCTGCGGCGCGACTCTGCCGCTAGCAGCGAGCGTAATCGTCTCGATAACGCGATCACTTTGCGCAGAGCCGAGCTGTAGTGAAACAGGGCTGCCAAACAGTTGACCTTGCAGGTTCGAACTGTCGAGACCCGTTCGAGTATCGAACACTACCTGACCCGAAAGTGCCGACACGTCGAGACCATAGTCGAGTAGCGCCAAATTGTTCTCATCAATCGATAACTCTGTGCGCACATCGACCGGCTCACCACTACCGAGAAGCAGATGAACATCGATCGCTACCTGCGCATCACCCGCAGCACGCCAGTTGTTCACCGTGTCTACGAGACCGTCCGGCAGCGGTGAGGCGGATAAAAAATTGAGCGCGTCCTGCGTGAGCCCCGTCGCACCGCCTTCGACAAAAAGTCTATTGCGGCGCTCTCCGCCTTCGTCCACAGCGGGTCGCACCGTGCCTCTCGCTCCGTCGAGCGATAATCCGTGACTATTTCCAGCCGTCACCACAAGATCGATCAAACTGTCCGCCGTAGAGACGAATGCTTCGACGCCTTCGATCTCTGGCCACCCTTCGGCATAGCGAATCGTTCCGTCACGCAATCGATAGAAGCTTTGGAAGGTTTTAGCAGCGGGGTCTGAGCCAGGCAGCATCGATCCGCGCAGTATCGCTCCGCTATCGAAGAACGTCCCGTCTAGGGCCGCGCCCCCAACCCAGGCCATGGTCGACTTGAGCCCCTGCTCTATTTTGGGACCATCGGGGAGGTAGAGGTAACGATCATCGGCGCGCATGCGCTCAACGCCGATGAGTAGCTCAATATTCGACTGAGGATTGCCGTCTATCGGCCGTACTAGCTGTGAGGTGAACTGCACGCGCCCTGTCGTGTTCGTAGACTCTGCAATTATCGTGTTGCTGGACAATGTAAGGTCGAGCCCTGCTTCGAATTTTGAGAGAAAATCTATGCGCCCATTCACATACTCATATAACCAGTCACGCGTATAGATGTTTGGGAGATTCATTCTCAGGAAAGGCGTGTCGATCTCAGCAAATCCGCTCGCTCTTTGCGTCTGTCCGTCGTAGTCAATTTCTAGATAACCCGTCACGCCATCTAGCGTCGGAATCCCACCAATAGACTCGATGGCGCCGCTTTCGGTATTCGCTCGTAGGGACAATTTCTGAATGGGCCCGGACAGCGCCTCGAGTGGCGAGGCCGCCTTCTCTTGAGCGGTTAGTTTTACGCTGAGGTTATTAATCAAACCGCGCGGTGAAAGGTCGTTCAGTGTATTAATCTGCGCGTCAGAAAGAGGTATAAAGCCGGCGCTCGCCATGCGGCGAGTGAGGCTGAGAACCCGCGCGATATCCACGGAGTCTGCTCTTAACTCGACTTCGTCGTTTTGACGCACGACGAAGCCAGCCGAGAAAGTGCCCCATTCCTCGCCATCCCATTTGCCTTGGTTCGCCTGAATGACGAACTCGAACCGAGGATTCGTTCCATCCGTGGCCAGTAGCTCCGCCGACTGGCGTATTGTTGCGACGCTGCGGAAGCTCGAAAGCTCTGTCGTTAGCGCCTCCCTAGCTGTCGGCCTCAGCAATTCTAAAGACTCTATATCGAGGGTTGCCGTCGCCTCGATCAGTTTCCCGTCTGCTATCTCAAGCCAAACTTCCCCGCCTGCGTCTAACGCATTTACACCAGCAATCGCAGGCTGCACCGCGGCTGGGAGTAGCGATTCGAAAAGAGGAAGATAGTCGCCCGTAGGAATGTTTGCATAAGCGTAGGCGGATGCATCGGCAAGCGTCGCACCTGTCCCCTCGTAGGAGAATTGAAGTGGTTGGCGCACACCATCGATTCGCGCATCAAGCAGAATGACGTGTTCGTTCTCGCGGTTCTGAATTCGCGCGTCGACTATGTCGACTACAACGGCGTCACCCGCATTCGGCTCGAGGCTCAGCACCACATCGCTTAGCTGCAAATAAGACACGCCTAACAAAATCGAGTACAGTTCTGCCATGTTTACCCGCTGCGGCGTCGCCCCGCTAACGCCGCGCAGCTGCCATAAGCCGTCAGCCGACTGCCGAAGGGCAACCTCTAAGTCTGCAACTTCGAATTCCTCAAGCACCCAGCGTCGCTGCCAAAGACTGGCCGGCACGTCCAACGTCAGCGTTGCCCTATCAAACAGGAGGCCGGCTGGTTCTGCTGCTGCACCGACCTGATCTTCGGTGACCAGCAAACTCAACCCGCTCACCTCGATCGTAGGATTGAACCCAGAAAAACTCCCAGTTAACGACGTAATATTTACCGGCAACCCGGTCAGCTCAAAGACTTTTTCTTCGACGAACTGCGTATATTCTGCGACTGCCGGCATAAACTGTCGGCCGGCGCTCACGTAAGCGGCGAGCGCGACAATGCCCACGATAAACACTCGTCGAAGCAGTCTGCCTATGCCGAATACAACGGATAAAAACACTAAACCTCTCTTCGACTTTCTAGCAAATTAGGACTCACCCAATCGTTTGCTAATAATCTCAATATCGAATTGGCTTCTCGCATGCTCCGCGCATGCGACAAACTCCAGCCGACCGCCGATTGATTGCTCTATGATTCGCGACTCGTCGCGCAGTGCATCAATCACGCCGTGCGACGCTTTCACCTTAAATGCATCGCCCCGCGCGGACAGTCCCAGCAGCCGGCGATGGATTCTCGATACAACTGAGTCTATCGAGGCGACATGGCCGTCACCCAAACAGTCTTCGCAGGGCGCACGCAGAACGCGCTGTAAACTTTCTCGAACTCGCTTGCGGGTCATTTCAAGCAAACCAAATTGCGAGAACTCGCCGACCACTGTGTGTGCGCCGTCTTTTGCGAGCGCGTCGATCAATGCCGTA
>Ga0222714_10000761_pt1 | contig 36624 bp, 23 predicted proteins | sample C33_3DmetaG_FD_165048 | JGI IMG/M metagenome (GOLD analysis project Ga0222714, IMG submission 165048) | Estuarine water microbial communities from San Francisco Bay, California, United States - C33_3D | ecosystem: Environmental > Aquatic > Marine > Unclassified | place: USA: California...
GTATTAAATCCAACAGAACGGTTTGATTTTGAAACAAATTTTGGTACCGAAAGTGACGGATTTACTAGAGGTATTGATAAATTCAAACAAATAGGAGTTACCCAATTTACCGATGAGAAATTAAAAAGTATAGTAAAATATTTAAATATAGAATTACCTAAAAATAAAATAGAAACAAATTCACAAGTAACTACCTTTATATCGGCAATGTTATCAAACTCTAATAATCTTTCTAATAAAGAAATGCCTTGGGAGTTAGATATTAATGAGGTACCTGTTAAAGATGGAAGTAATACACTTTACTATGGCTTAACTAATAATAGTAAATATGTAACTGTAGGTGACCCACTATATGATCCTATTATTGATGCCCAAAAATCCACCTATTTATCTTCAATACCTCTATTTACTGCGGGAACAACAAATGATATTGCATATGCACCAAAAGGTAATAATGTATTAGATGAAAGAGGTGTAAATGATAAAATTAATGAAGATAAAACTAATAATAGAAAAAAAATAAATTCAATAACAGGTACTTCTACTACAGATGAACAGAATAAACAAAAATTAGATAAAGAATATAAAAAATTAGAAGATAAAGAAAAGGAGTTATATAAATATACTAATTATTACAATATTTTTAAGGGTGATGCATATAGATTTAGACCTAGAGGTTATTTATACCTTATAGGTAGAAAACAATATTATGACAATTATAATTATAGGGCTATTGAAAATCCATTTCTATTAAATGATACTGAAGAAAATGCAATATCTACTTCTATAAATGTTTGGAAAGGTATTTCGGGAGGAACATCCGATACTAAAACAAAAACGGCATACGAATTCTCAAATTTAGGAACCGCAGCATCTTATGGATTTTGTATCGATATTTCACATCAGTATAATCCTCCGGGTAAAGAATCAAGTTTTAACACATTTGAAAATGTGTTAAATGTATTTACGCTTAAAGATCTTACACCATTAATTGATTATAATAACCCTTAATTGTTTTTTAATAAAAAAATTATTATATTTGTAATATGTATGTTGGAAATATAGTAACAACTTCTAAAATTGATAACGAAAATTTTAAAATTTGTCGTAAACTAGATACTATTGATCAAAATATACCCACATTGATAATTGGTTGGGAAAATACTAAGGAGTTATTAGGTGATCAAGTTTCTATTTTACATAAAAAAATAAATCAAAAATTATTTTGGACATTTTCCACTAAAGAAAGAAAATCAGAATATGAAACAGATTTGGATTCTTTTATAACTTATTGTTATAATTCTTTTGGTAATAATATACCATATGTTTATTTAGATATTATAATGGGAAAAAGAAATGTTAATTTTAGAATTATCAGAAAAATATTATCATTAAAAAATCCAATAACCTATATAACAGATACTAATATGGTTTACATATATGGTGAAAACATAATTTTTGGTATCGATTTAAACGTTGTCTCTTTGTTCGAAAATAGAACAGAAAAAATAATAAATAAAGTAAGGAATTTAGAAAACAATACTTTGGTAGATTTAGAGATATTTAATAAATGTAAGGATCTTATTTTAAATTTAAAAAATAAGAACAAATATGTACCTTACATTTATGATTATGAATACAAACGATAAAATTATAACTTTAGCGTCTTTTGTGTATTTGGATAAAGTAAAAAGTTTTAAAAAATATCTTAGTAATAGATTTAAAATAAAAGAGAATAACATATTCCAATACACGTTTAATGAAGAAGACAAAAAAATACTAACCTTTATGGTTAGATTAAAACAAGATGAAAAGGTAGACACCAGATCATTTTATCCACCTACAATCATTGTACATAAAAAAGGTGAATGTTTTTACACAATTAATGCATTAAATAAATTAATTGAAAATATGACTGAAACAGAAACTGGTAATATAAATCATCAAGATATTAAAATTGATTGGGACATCTATCAAAATAAAATGATAATTATAAAAAATGAGGAATTAAAAATATTCAATATAAATAAGGATTTTTCTTAAATTCTTAATATTTATAAATAAAAGTATTATGGAAACAAGTAAAAACAACAAGGAAAAAGAAACATTAGAAAATAAATTAGATAATTTTCTTTCTGATTCTAAATCACAAAAAGAAGAATGTGTTGGGGATGAGTGTTTAATTAATGATGGAAAAGAGATTGTTGAGAGAGTTAACAAAGTATATAAGACTAATGACGGTAGACAATTATTAATGTAAAATGGATAAGAAAAAATTACTTTCTGGAGATTTAAAAAGGTATAAACAATTGTTAGAATATACTTTTTATGTTCCCGAAGAAAAAGAAGATGAAGAAGATCTTTTATTTGATGGGATGTACATAACTGAACAAGATCCTGCAGGTGAAGAGGAGGAAGATCCATTTTCAGATGTAGGTGATGAAGAAACTCCTGAAGAAACTCCCGCACCTGAAGGTGAAGAAGATACAGAGGATACAGAAGAACCAACAGAAGGAGAGGGTGAAACTGATCCTTTTGGTACCGATTCTGAGGTAGAAGATGAATTTGCAGATGAAACAAGTGGAGATGAAGATACAATAGAAGTGGATGTTACAGATATAGTAAATAAAACCGAAGAAACTAAAACTTCTGTAGATGGAGTTAACACTAAAATGGATGAATTGATGTCTAAATTATCCGAATTAGAGTCTCAAGTTAATGGTATGGACAATGTTATCAATAAAATAGATAATTTAGAAAAAGAAATTGAAAGACGAAATCCTACACCAGTAGAAAGATTAGAAATGAGATCTATGGATTCATTCCCTTACAGTGTTAAATTAACTGATTTTTGGAAAGATAGAGAAGGTTACGACGCAACAGAAAAAGAAGAGGAGTATACATTGACACAATCAGATGTCGATAATTTTGATGAGAAACAAATAAAGTCATCTTTTGACTCTAATAATAAAGAAGAAGATAATTATTAATATGAAAAAAATTATAAAATTAACAGAAAAAGATCTACAAAGAATTGTTAAAAGAGTAATTAAAGAATCTAGACTTAATGAGTTAGGTGGGATGGATGATGGTCACCCAAGATTTGGAGATTTAAACTTCTCCAAATTAAGTAATGATGATATTATTAGAATGGGTCAAGAAGATGATTATTACCCGTCATATGACACATCAGGAGAATTCAAAGGAATGACAGAATTAAATGGGGATATGGATATTGAAGGTATAGAAGAAACATTAGATGATATTTCAGATGATGATGAATATTATGGTACTTTTGATGGTGATTATAGAGTAGACAGAAGAAATACGACTAATTTTGATGATTATGATGAGTTTGAGGAAGAAGAGTTTGAGGACTTTGATTCTTATAGAAAAAGTAGATACGGTTCTGATAGAAAAAATAAATGGGAATTTAATTCACCTGATGAAGAAATGGGTAGAAAATACTTTAAAACATATCAAGAAAAATCTGGAGGAAAACCATTTAGAGTAAGAAGAAGAAACCAAAGATAATAATAATAAAACCTCACAAAAGTGGGGTTTTTTCTTTATAAGACTATTGACTTTTTAAGATTGTATACGTATCATTGTATATTATTAATTTAAAAAATAAAACAATGAGTAGTTTAGATGCAATTTTGGCTCAGTATGAAAAAAACACTGAACCTACAAAAAGTGGAAACAAAATTTCCAGCGAAGACAGACTGAAAAAGTACTTTACTGAAAAGTTACCGAAAGGTGTAAAGTCACAAACAAAAACTTTTAGAATTTTACCGACTAAGAACGGTGAAACTCCATTTACCGAAGTTTATTATCATGAAAAACAAGTTAATGGTAAATGGGAAAAAATCTATTGTAATCATTTAAATGATGGGGAACATTGTCCTTTATGTGAAGCAAAAGATGCTTTATATGAAGATGGTTCTGAAAAAGCGAAAGCTTTGGCGAAAGAATTCATTCCTAGAAAATTCTACGTAGTAAAAGGGATTGATAGAGAGAATGAATCTGATGGTGTTAAATTTTGGAGATTTAAACATAAGAAAACTGGTGATGGTGTTATGGATAAAATTATTCCTGTGTTTAAGCTGAAGGGTGATATTACTGATCCTAGAGAAGGGAGAGATATTATTATTTCATCAGGTAGAAATGATAAAGGACATAGTGTTGTTAATTCTATTATGACTGATGATGTAACTATCCTTACTACAGATAAAACATACGCTAATGAGTGGATTAACAATGAAGAAACACATAGAGATGTTTATTCTAAAAAGTCTAATGAGTATTTAGAAATTGTTGCCACAAACAAAACTCCTATTTGGGATTCTGAACAAAAGAAATTTGTTGCGGAAGAAGACAAAGAAGAAAAAGAAACTGCGTCACTAGCAGAAGAAATCAATATGATGAGATCTGAAACAACTAAGTCATTTGAATCTGACTATAATGATGATGATGATGACGATGATGATGTTTATGACAATGATCCTGAGGTTTCTAACTTAGATGACGATGACGAATTACCATTTTAATATTTAATATGGCTAAACAACCACTTAAGAAAAAGGCATCTGATTTTTCGTCTATAAGAAAGAAGTTTTCCTCTAGTGATAAGTACAAAGAACAAAAGTACTTTGATCTAGGGGAAGCCTTTCATAAGGCGACAGGAATACCAGGTCCTGCTATGGGTCAGATTAATATGCTTTTAGGACATTCCGATACTGGTAAAACAACCGCACTTATTAAAACTGCGGTAGATGCACAAAAGAAGGGAATACTACCAATATTCATTATTACGGAACAAAAATTTAGTTTTGAACACGCTAAACAAATGGGTTTAGAGACTGAATATGTTGAAGAAGTTGATGAACAAACTGGTGAGGTCATAGGTTATTGGGATGGGTTTTTATTATATAAATTAGGTTTTGATTATATTGAACAAGCTTTTGATTATGTAACAGAAATTTTAAATGCACAAAGAGATGGTGAAATACCACATGATATTGTTTTCTGTTGGGACTCAATAGGTACAATACCTTGTCAGATGAGTTTTGAAGGTAAAGGTGGTAATCAACATACTGCTAGAATTATCTCTGAAAAATGGGGTATGGGTATGGCACAAAGAATCACATCTTCACGTAAAGAAACATCTCCATATACTAACACAATGGTGTTTGTGAACCAACCTTGGGTAGAATTACCAGATAACCCATTTGGACAACCTAGAATACAACCTAAAGGTGGACAATCAATTTATTTATCCTGTGCGTTAGTATTCTTATTTGGTAACCAAAAAAGTTCAGGAGTTTCTAAACTAAGTGCAACAAATAAAGGTAGAAAAGTTAATTTTGCAATTAGAACCAAAGTAGGTATTCACAAAAATCATATGAATGGTTTGGGATATGCAGATAACAAAATTTTGGCAACCACACATGGTTTTATCGAAGATGAGAAAAAATACATCGATCAATATAAGAATGATTATAAAGATTATTGGGCAGAAGTATTTGATACTGTTGGAGATGAATTAATTAATTTTGATGTCGAAGAAGGGGATGTTATCGAGGCACCTGTTGATTATGCAGATAATTGATTGTTTAATCTTTAACCAATAATGTGTGAAAATCCCTAGTAAGAAAAAAGTATTCCAAAGAACATTATTAGTTGACGGGGACTCGTTGTTAAAAACCGCCTATCATGGGGCTAAGAATCTTTATTATAAAGAAACCCATATAGGCGGTATTTTTCAATTCTTAACTATGTTACGTAAGATGTTAAACGAAAATAAGTTTGACAGAGTATATGTATTTTGGGATGGTACTTTTAGTGGTAGACTAAGGTATGAATTATACAAAGAATACAAATCCAATAGAGATAAAGATTTCTACAAAGAACAACCACCATCAGAATTAGATTTATATTTACAAAAAGAAAGATTAATTTCTTACTGTGAAGAGTTATTTATAAGACAATACAGAGATGATATTGTTGAAGCGGATGATTCTATTGCATATTATGTAAAAAACATCTCAGATGATGAGAAAGTGGTTATTATGTCCAATGATAGAGATCTGTGTCAACTAATAAATCAAAAAGTTTCAGTTTACGTTATAAACCTTAAAAAGATTGTTACTGAAGAAAACTATTTAGTAGATTTCGATCATCACCCATCTAATTTAAAATTAATTAAAATGATTACAGGTGATGTTAGTGATAATATAAAAGGTATAACTGGTGTTAGTGAAAAAACATTAGTTAAATATTTTCCTGAAATAATGGAAAAAACTTTGACTTTGGAATATATTTTCAGTAAAATTGAAGAAATACAAAAAGAAAGAAAAGATAGGTTGACAACACTAGATAATATATTAAACAAAGTTACCAAAGGTTCGCAAAAAGAACTAATATATGAGGTTAATGAAAAGTTAATAAATTTGTCAGAACCACTACTAACTGAAGATTGTAAAAACGAATTAGATTATCTATTTTCCACATCTATAGATCCTGAAGGTAGAGAAACTAAAAACGTTATAAATATGATGATAGAAGATGGTTTAATGTGGGCAATACCTGGCGGTAGAGATGGTTATATAAATTTTTTACAACCATTCTTATCAATTATAAAAAAAGAGAAAAATTATTTTAAAAAATTAAATGTTTAGATTATGAAAAAGAACTATAAAAATTATCCGTATGAATTCCTATTTATGATTAATGGAAACCCTATAGTTGGTAGAAACTTCCCAGTGGTAGATTTTAATAAAGATTCATTATATTCTTATGAATTAAAAGAAACTATTGATTCAGTAACAGAATTAATTAGAGATATGTTTAAAAATAAAACATACGACTATATGGAAAGATATTATAATTTTTTCGCAACGACTGCCGAAGAAGAGTCATCGCCAGTCGATATTTATGAAAATGAAGACTTCTTTACTATACAGATAAAAGTTAAAGGAAAAGTAGTATGTGAAAGAATTTTTAGTGGTAATGATTACCCACCAAACGTAAGATACGATGTAGATATAAGAAAAATTATTCCTAAAATCATCGAATACGTGCAACAGGGGTTAAGTATGAAAAATTATACAAAAAATTTGTGCGGTTATCAACTTGACGGTATATTTATTAATAACTAAAATCAGATAAAGAATGGCGAAAAATGAGAGTTTAAATTTAGGTTATTTAGGATATAGTTTTCAAGTAAAATTAGTTAAACAATTAGTAGAAGATCATAAGTTTTCAGAAAGTATTATTTCGATTATCGATCCAAATTATTTCGATAATGAATATATGAGACTAGTTGTTGCTGGTATAAAAGATTACTATGAAAAATACGAGACTATTCCATCTTATGAAACCATCTTTAACATAATTAAAAGTGAAGTTAGAAGAGAAATTGCTAGAGAGTCCGCTACTGAACTAATTAAAGAGGTTAGAGAATCTGACAATAGAGACTGTTTACACACACAAGATGTTGCCATTAAGTTCTGCAAACAACAAGAACTTAAGAAGGCTACCCAAAAAATTCAAAAAATCTTAGACGTTGGGGATTTTGATAGGTACGATGAGTGTGAGGAATTAGTTAAACAGGCAATATCTGTTGGTACTGAAAAAGATGAAGGTGTGGATATTTTTCACGCAATCGAAGACGTTTTAGCTGATGATTTTAGAAATCCTATTGCAACTGGTTTGGTAGGTATTGATAATCTAATGGGTGGTGGATTATCTAAAGGTGAGTTAGGTGTTATTCTAGCGGCGTTTGGTGTTGGTAAAACAACATTAATAACTAGAATGGCGAACACTGCGTATTTAGAAGGTAAAAATGTGGTACAAATTTTCTTTGAGGACAATGTAAAAGTAATTCAGAGAAAACACTTAACATGTTTTACAGGTATTGAGTTAAGTCAATTAGGGGATAGAAAGGAAGAGGTTAAAGAATTCCTACCTAGATTCCAAAATTTAGAAAATAACCTAATACTTAAAAAAATGTCTAGTGATGGGACAACTATTCCACACATCAAACAATACTTACGTAAACTAATTTCATCTGGAATTAAACCAGATATTGTATTTGTTGATTACATTGATTGTATTCAACCGACAAAACAATTCAAAGACGAGTATAGTGGTGAAGGAAATGTTATGAGACAATTCGAAACTATGTTAGCAGAATTAGATATTGCTGGTTGGACTGCGGTACAAGGTAACAGAAGTGCAATTGGTGCCGATTTGGTTGAAGCGAATATGATGGGTGGATCAATCAAAAAAGGGCAGATAGGACATTTTATTTTATCAGTTGCTAAAACTTTAGATCAGAAAGAAGAAGGAAGAGCAACATTAGCCATTCTTAAATCTCGTTTTGGTAGGGACGGAGTTGTTTTCGATGACATTGTTTTTGACAATGGTACATTGACTATCGACACAAGCGAAAGTACAGACGTAACACTTTTACAACATGAAAAAGGACAGAAAAAGAAAACGTCTGATTTTATCGCACAAACGATAGAGAAAAAAAGAAGTTCTATAAATAATAATTAATTAAAATTAGGGAGTAACTTTAGTGGTTTATTTATAAGTCATTAAGGGACTTTTACCCCCTAAAAAAATGAGAAAAAAAATTAAAAAAATGGAGTTATCAAACAAGATTTTATCAGACATTACGGTGTATATGAAATACGCCAAATATTTACCCAAAGAAAATAGAAGAGAGACTTGGGAAGAGTTAGTAACAAGAAATAAAGAAATGCATCAAAAAAGATATCCTAATATAAAGGATGAGATTGAGGATGTATATAAGATGGTATATGATAAAAAAATATTACCTTCTATGAGAAGTTTACAGTTTGGAGGTAAACCAATTGAAATATCTCCTAATAGAATTTATAATTGTGCATATCTACCTATTGATCATGTTGATGCATTTTCAGAAACAATGTTTTTGTTATTAGGTGGAACTGGAGTAGGATTCTCAGTACAAAAACACCATGTAGATGCATTACCTGAAATTAGAAAACCAAATCCTAATAGGAGTAGAAGATATCTTATTAGTGATTCTATTGAGGGATGGGCGGATGCAATTAAAGTATTAGTGGAGTCTTATTTTGGGGTTAAATCCTCATCACCAACGTTTGATTATTCTGATATCAGACAAAAAGGTGCGCTATTAGTAACATCAGGAGGTAAAGCACCTGGACCTCAGCCACTAAAGGATTGTATCCATAATATTAAGAAAGTATTAGATGCAAAATCAGATGGTGATAAACTAACCTCTATTGAAACTCACGATATTATATGTCATATTGCAGATGCAGTTCTTGCTGGAGGTATCCGTAGAGCAGCTTTAATTAGTTTGTTTAGTGCAGATGACGATGAAATGATATCTTGTAAATCTGGTGCTTGGTGGGAACTTAATCCACAAAGAGGTAGAGCTAACAATTCTGCGGTATTATTAAGACACAAAGTAACTAAAGAGTTTTTCTTAGATCTATGGAAAAGAATTGAATTAAGTGGGGCAGGTGAACCGGGAATCTATTTCTCAAACGATAAAGATTGGGGAACTAATCCTTGTTGTGAAATAGGTTTGAGACCATATCAATTCTGTAACCTATGTGAAGTAAACGCATCTGACATTGATTCACAAGAAGACTTTGAAAAAAGAGTTAAAGGTGCTGCGTTTATTGGAACATTACAGGCGGGATATACAGACTTTCATTATCTAAGAGATGTATGGAAGAGAACTACACAAAAAGATGCATTAATAGGTGTTGGTATGACAGGTATTGGATCAGGTGTTGTGTTGGGTTATGATATGAAATCTGCAGCTAAAGCAGTTAAAGAAGAAAACGAAAGAGTTGCAAATTTAATTGGTATTAATAAAGCAGCTAGAACAACAACGGTAAAACCATCAGGTACATCATCTTTGGTTTTAGGGACATCTTCAGGAATTCATGCATGGCATAATGACTATTATATCAGAAGAATTAGGGTTGGTAAAAATGAGGCAATTTATACCTATTTATCAATTCATCATCCAGAATTAGTAGAAGATGAAGTATTCCGTCCACACGATACTGCAGTAATATCTATCCCACAAAAGTCACCAGAAGGTTCTATCTTAAGATATGAATCACCTTTTGAATTATTGAATCGTGTTAAGAAAGTATCGCAGGAGTGGATTAAGTATGGACACAGAGGTGGACAGAATACACATAATGTATCTGCCACAATATCTTTAAAAGAAGAAGATTGGGAACTTGCTGGAGAATGGATGTGGGAAAACAGAAAACATTACAATGGTTTATCTGTATTACCATATAATGGAGGCACGTACCAACAAGCCCCTTTTGAGGATTGCGACATCTCAACATATGAATCAATGATGAGATCATTAAGTAATGTAGATTTGACTAAGGTTGTTGAACTACAAGATAATACTAATCTATCAGGTGAAGTTGCTTGTGCTGGTGGAGCTTGTGAAATTGTATAGTTATGACAGTAAAACCATCAGAAGATTGGGTACAACAATTGTATATAAGGGAGTTTGGTAACAAACTCCTTTCTACTGATTTCTATTATGATAAAAACGGTAATATGGTTATGACTGAATCATACCATATAAGAAGAGGTAGATGTTGTGGTAATGGATGTTTACATTGCCCTTATGAACCAAAACATCAAAGAGGTAATACAAATGTTGTAACAAATTAAGGATAAAAACTTAAAAACATAGTAATAAAGTCAGCCTAACCGCTGACTTTTTTTTAAAATTGAAATTTTTTAGAATATAAATATTTAATCATTTCATCATCTTTTTTGGTAAAATTACCTGCATATTTTATAATAGTCGAACTTTCGTCTTTGTGATGATGGAATCCTAACATATGAAACATTTCATGTTTGATAGTGTGTTGTATTTCTTTATTACTAAATTGAGTGTCTATGTGTACATCACCCTCAATGATAGTATTTTTAAGGTCTAACGATCTTTTAACATATGTTGCACCAAGATTGTCACTATGATCACAATAAGAAAATAAATTTTGGTACTCTTTATCTGTTAAAAAATAGATAATAGTATTTGCATCTTCTTTTTTATCAACAACCCTTATTTGAACTGTTTCCATTAAATTGTTGAAATGAGATATAGTTTCATATATAGTGTTTTTACTAACAGAATCACAATCACCGTAGATAAAAATTTTAACATCAGATTCCCATCTCTTAGATTTTGTAATTTTTACGATTTGTTCGTGAGTGAAATATGTTTGAGAAAATATTAAGTTTGGAACTAAAATAAATAAGATAATAATTAAATTTTTCATAGTTGTTTTATATTTATATAACAAATATAACAGTTTTTTTTTAACTGGCAAAATTTTTTATGAGAAATTTATTAGAACAATTAAATAGAATGAAAGATTTAATGGTGTATGAAAAAGGTACACCTATTAATGAAATTTCTACCACAGTTGGGGGATCAACTAATGTGGAAAAAACTAAATCTTCAGAAGTAAATCTCAATAGTGGAGGTGAAACTAAATCTTCAGAAACAAATGATGACACAAAAAAATCAAATGATTGTATAGTTATAAAAGCTTCAGGTGAATTTGTTGTTGATGTTGATGAAAATAGTGGTGCGGTAACAAACTTCATAAAAAATTTAGAAACTGTAGTAAAAAATAATCCCGACTTTAATCAGGCAAAAGTTAAAGGTGGGTCAATGTTTATTACAGAAATAACTCTACAAGGATTTGCAAGTAATTACTATAAGGGTACAATAGAACCAGACTTTGATAATAACTGGTGTAAAAAATGGGAACGCAGGGGTAATTTATATGATGGGTTGTGTAGTGATTGGGAAATTAAATCTTTTTCAGGTAAAAAATTATCTTCATATAGTGGTAAAAAAGGTGAAAATAATCAATTAGCAAGTAGAAGGGCAGAAAATTTATATAAAGCACTTAAAGAAAAACTTACAAAAAAGGCGGAAGAAGAAGGAATTAAGATTGATCCTAATTTAAAACCTAAATATTTGCAAGGTGGAACAATTTATACTGAAAATAAGGTTGATGAAAATTGGAAGACACGCATAAGTCAAGGAAAAATTAACCCAGGACAAATAGTTTTATGTACTGCAACTTTATGTTATGAGTTACCTAAAGAGTGTACAGATGCTTGTATGGAAAAGGATAAAGAAGGTAATTGTAAATGTAAACCTGGATTAAAAGAGGTAGATGGTAAGTGTGTTTGTGAAAAAACTAATGAACCACCTGACGAAAATTGTGAATGTAAAGAAAAAAAAGAATGTCCTAAGTGTCAAGAGGAAGACGATAAAGGTGAATGTAAATGTAAACCTGGATTAAAAGAGGTAGATGGTAAGTGTGTGTGTGAGGATGGTTCAGAACCAGATGACGATTGTAATTGTAAAAAGAAAAAAGAATGTCCGACTTGTCAAGAACTGGATGAAGAAACTAATAATTGTAAATGTAAGGCGGGATTAAAAGAACAAAAAGACGCTGAAGGTAATATCACATGTGTATGTGAAAAAGAAGATGAAATATTAAATACTGCGGGGGAAAGTTGTAAATGTGAAAAAAAGAAAACCCCACCTAAATGTAATCAAACTTATGATATAAAAGGTGGTAGAGGAAAAAAAGAAAATAATTTTGTAAATAAATCGTTACAAACAGAATGGCCGTTCTCAGGAACGGGTGAAGTAACAATTACTTTCGATCCTTTAATTGTACCAGATGCGTTCTACATAAAATATGGTGAACAAGAATTTTGGAGTGGTTTTGTTGGGGATGTTTATAACAAGTCTGAAGGGTTATATAAAATGGCTAGTGTCCCTGATGATATTAAAAATAGATTTTATAAAGACATTTTCCCTAGTAAAATAACAAGTGAAAATGACACTAGTATAGTTGATAGGTATCCTAGAAACTTCGCAGGTGAGTTAGTATGGTATAAACAAAATGACGGTTTATTAGAGTCTATAAACGCGGAAATAAGTAAGGTTGGTGGAACACCAATTAATAACATATTTAAAAATGGTGATGGAAACGCAGAAAAAATCACTAATGGTATAAAAAACACTAAAACCAAATTAAAAGATATATATGATAGTTATGGAGATGTTTTAAAAGGTGATAGATCATTTACTATGAAAAAATTAAAAGATGATGAAGAAAAAATAACTATATTAGTTTTCTCACCGCTAGCCGAAACAATATTTAAAATGAAAATAGAATGTAAATAAAATTTTTTATATATTTTACCATTTCTTTTCAAAAAATTTATAGTACAATATTTATAAACAAATGGCAAAGACTAATTATATAAATATTGATTTCCCTTTTAAGGATAGTGACAAAGGTTTTTATTTAAATTTAAATCAAACATCGAGAGACGCTATTAGGGCTGATTTATTACATCTTTTATTAACTAATAAGGGTGAAAGACTATATTTACCCGATTTTGGTAGTGATTTAAAGAAATATATATTTGAACCTAATGATAGTATTACACATGAAGAAATTAGAGATAACTTAAATGATACCATAAAAAAGTATATCCCTAATTTAATTATTAATAGTATTATTTTTAGAAATAATGAGGTAGAAGAATCTATTGTTGTAGAAATAACATTTACAGTTACAGAAGATTCTTTTTCTAGTACTGATACTGTGACATTAACTTTTTAATATATGGTAAAAAAAATTGATTATAATGCTAGGAATTTCGCAGATGTAAGAAGACAACTGATAGAATTCATACAAAAATATTATCCAGAAACATTTTCAGATTTTAATGACGCATCAGTAGGTATGATGTTATTGGAATTAAATGCTGCGGTAGGTGATATGTTATCATTCCATACCGATAGAATGTTTAACGAGACACAAATAAATTATGCGCAAGAAAGATCTTCAGTATTAGAATTGGCAAGAACTTTTGGTTTAAATATTCCGGGGAAAAGACCTAGTATTACTATTGTAGATTGGACAGTTACTAATATACCTGTTAAGGGTGACACATTTGACATTAGTTACGCACCTAAAATATTAAAAGGTTCACAAGCATCTGGAGCGGGTAAAGTATTCGAACTTTTAGAAGATTGTGATTTTTCTTCCCCATTTACTACTGGTGGAATACCAAATAGACTTATAATACCTAATATAGATGGTACAGGTACTATACAAAACTATTCTTTAACTAAGAGAGAAATAATGGTTAATGGTATAACTAAAACATTTAAAAAAGTTTTAACTAGAAATGACTATAAACCATTTTTAGAAATTATTTTACCTGAAAACAATGTATTGTCAATTGAAAATATTATAACAAAAGAAGGTACTAATTTCATTAATCAACCAACCGAAGAAGAATATTCGGACTTCGATCTTAATTGGTACGAAGTACCTGCATTAGCACAAGCACAAGTGTATGTAGTCGATGAAAATGCGGTATCAGATAGAGAAGGTGTTGTTGTAGGTAAATGGAAAAATTCACCACAAAGATTTATTAAAGAATATACTGATAATGGATTTTGTAAAATTATATTTGGTGCTGGTGATCAAGACACATCAGAATTAAATGAATTTGTGGGTTGTAGAGGACAAATAGAGAGGATAGGTAAAACAGTTAACAATTTATCATTGGGGGAAATACCTCAAACAGACAATACTCTTTTTATTAGATATAGAATTGGTGGTGGTGAAGATAGTAATATTGGTCCAAACACTATAACATCATTAGGTACTGTTATTCCTATTATAAATGGTGATGATAGTAATACTAATAGAATTATTGGACAAAGTATTAGTGTTAATAATCCTATTCCCGCATTGGGTGGTAAAGAACAACCATCTGTAGATGAAATCAGAAATTTAATTAGATATAATTTTTCCGCACAAAATAGATGTGTTACAATAAAAGACTATCAAAGTAGAGTACCACTAATGCCTGGTCAATTTGGAGTTCCATTTAGAACTGGTGTGTATGAAGAAAGAAATAAAGTTAATGTTTCTATTTTAGCATTAGATGAAAATAGTAAATTAACAACACAATCAACTTCCGCATTGAAGCAAAATATTGCGGAGTATTTGGCGGACTTTAGAATGATTAATGATTATGTTACAATTAAAAACGGTAGAGTTTTAAATTTGGCATTTGAGATAGATGTTTTTATAGAAAAGGCAGTACCTAAAGGACAAGTTATTAGTGGTGTTATTAAACAAGTTACAGATTATATGGATATTAATAAATGGGATATGGGAGATAATATCTATATATCTCAGTTAGTAGAAAATATTAACAATGTTGGTGGCGTATTAAATGTTACAGATTTAAGAGTATTTAATAAAGTTAATGAGAATGGTAAGTATTCTCTTAATGAAGTCGCCCAGCCATATATTGATGATGAAACAAGACAAATAGATTTATTAGGTAGATATACATTATTTGGGGAACCTAATGCTATGTTTGAAGTTAAATACCCTAATAAAGATATTAAAGTGACAATTTCCACTTCATAATAATTACTTTTTAAAAAAATGAATTAGTTTTATAATAAAATTAAAGTTATGGGATGTAGTACATGTAAAAAATCAAATGAAGACACAGTTAACACAGAAGGTATAGACACAATAAAATTATTACCTGATAATCTATACGATTTAACATTTTTTTTAAAAATAGTTACGTTTTTAGTTATAGTAGTTGCAATACCACTTATTATATTAGTATTAGTAGTACAATTGTTTCTTACTTTATTTTTACCTAAAAAATTACCTGCAGCATCTAAAAAGTTTAAAGACTTTTTTATGGGTATTTTTACAAAATATGCAGAATTTAAGGTAAAAAGAACTTTAAAGAAAAGAGAAAGACAATTTGAAAAAACTACTAACTATGTTAATGAAGAGATTGAAGAAGTAGAAATTTACGATAACGAAGATAAAAAATAATGATTAGTATATGTCTAAGTCATACAGAATTAGGACAACACCAGGTCAAGAGAACAATGGTTATATACAAGTAAATGTTGATCTTAATCAAAACTATGATCACTTAGAGATACTAAGCCTTAAAATTTCTCAAAAAGACGATTACCAAAACTTTTGTGCTGATTATGGTGTAGTAGCGGGTAGAGTAATTGTCAATAATGGGTTCGGTGTACCAAATGTAAAAGTTTCAATATTTGTTCCTGTACAAGATTCCGATTTAAGTGACCCAGTAAAATCTGCAATATATCCATATAAAGAACCATTTCCTGATCAAAAGAATAAAAATGGTGTTAGGTATAATTTATTACCTAAAAATCAACAATCATTTGATCACACACCAGTAGGCACATTTCCAAAGAAAAGAGAAGTATTAGATGATAATACAACATTAGAAATATATGAAAAATATTATAAGTACACAACGGTAACTAATGAAGCGGGTGATTATATTTTATTTGGGGTACCTGTAGGGGATCATTTCTTACATTACGATATGGATGTAAGTGATATTGGTTTTATTTCGATAAGACCTTTTGAAATGATAGACAAAGATGGTTATAGTGACGATTTATTTAATAGTAGATTTAAATATAAAGGTTCTAATAACTTAGATAGTTTACCACAAATATTTTCTGAAAACATTCCTATCACAGTAGAACCTTATTGGTGTGATAGTTTAAGTGTTGGTAGTGGTTTAGGTATTAATAGGTATGATATCGAACCAAATATATCAATTACACCTACCGCAATCTTTATGGGTAGTATATTTTCTGATGACGAAAAAGATTCATTAAACAAAAATTGTAAACCCGCCAGAGAGATGGGTAAACTTAATGAGGTTATCACAGGACCAGGTAAGATTGAGGCTATTAGAAGGACTGTAGATGGGAATATAGAAACATTTGACTTTAATGATAACTCTATAGATGATAATGGTAACTGGTCGGTATTAGTACCTATGAATATTAGGAAGGTTGTTACTGATGAGTTTGGTAATTTAGTTCCATCACCTGACGGAATTAAAGGTATTGCGACAGAAGGAGATTATAGATTTAGAGTGTCTATGGACGCAACATCTAATGATAAAAGACTTAGACAAAGGGCGAAATATTTAGTACCTAATACAAACAACAACTTTAGTTTTGGGGAGTTTTCTATAAAACAATTAAAAAAAGATAGACCTTTTACTAAGAATGTACAATTAAGTCAAACAACTTTAGGTACACAATATGAAGATGACATAACAAACCAATATAACTATTTAGAAGAGTTTTTCCCTTTTAGATGGAAGAAAGTTTACACGGTAAAACAATATATTGGGAGAATGCAAAAAACTCCCATTGCTTTTGATCAAAAAGATGAATCCAGAGGGTTTATAGGGATTAAAGATATTATAAACGCAGAAGGAGTTAACAAATTCCCAACAAATAGAACAGACACAACAATTAATCCAATATATAGTATTATTTGTATATTGGTTGTTTTATTTGGGCATATAGTAGGGTTCATCAATGGTATTATACAATTTATAAATGGACTTATAACTTTAATTTGTAATATAAAAATTCCTACTGGAATATGTACAGAAAGTTATAAAAATAGTAGAGTACAATCGAGATATGTAGTTGAAAGGTGGAACGGTAGTGTTTGGGATACTGGTGGTGGATTTGCTAATGATGAAGGGGATAGTGCATTTACAACAGATATTGATGTTGATACAGTTAGTGGTGGTGATTTTGATGGTGGTTATGGAAATTGTGGTGATTTAGAAACTCAAGTATTTAATGTACCTACACCACTTAATGGGTGGAAAGCTTTAGGGAGTCCATTAACTGTTTGTAATGGTAATAGTGGCACATATTGTAAATTTGCTGATAATCCTGCTACTGGACCAACTATAACTGGTGGTGCAATAGGACATCAAGGTAGATATCCTAAAGATAGTAATTTAGGAAATAATTGGGAACTAATAGGTGGTGATGCAAATGGATTGGCTAGTAGTTCTGCCGATTTTTGGTGTCCGAAAACAAGTTCAGGATTTGGACCAAATGGAGGATTATATTGTTACAATTTTGAGGATTGTTGGGATCCTGCAGGTGGTATACCTAGTAGTGAACCAGCAACTAAATGTAGAAGATGGAAATATGCCGATGGTAATGAAATAAAATTAAGAAATTGCCAGGGTGTTACTGATCAAGCAGAAAAGGCTGCATGTAGTAGTACAGGTGGGTTTCCATTATTTGGTAAGTGTTGGAGATTAAAAAGAAAATGTTTGTTCTCTACTACTCTATGTAATAATTGTAAAGATGGTTGTAATGGTGAAGAGTTTAATTGTTGTGGTAATAATGATTGCATAGAAAACCCATCAATATGTGGGGGACCAGAAGACGGATGTTGTGGTGGAAGATGTTGTCAAAGAATAGGGTTGATTCCATTAAAGTGTGCAGATGAAGGTGTTGAATTAGAAATAAGTTTAATTAACTTACAAGGTTTTTCACCAGCTTGTAATAGAACTTATGTTAAACCATTTGCTTGTGTGAATTGTGGTGGTAGACAAACACCTGGCATTAAAGATTGGGCATCTTGTTTATTGGAACCTGTTGCGGTTTTCTTACGGATGTTAAAATTTGACTTTTATAATGATTGGGTGGGTGGTACATTATATTTCCCACTAATAAAAAGACAATATAAGTTAAAAAAGTCAAAAAGGAAATTTGGACAAATTAAAAAAGACAAATTCTGTGATTTTGAATGTAAGGAAAGAGTAGGTTTTGAAAATAACCAATTCGGAATACCTGTTCCTGTTTTTAGTAATAATTTTCAAGGTAACCCAACATTTAAACAACATAGGATAAGAATAAGAACATTAGGTAACCCAGCCTTCCCTACAATAACTATTGGTGGTTGTACTGCGAGAGTATTATTAAAAAGAGCGACTGATTGGTATGGTACACCAGAAAATGATGCGGAAATACCTAATTTGGATTTATCAGTGCAAGAATTTAAATTTAATGGTAGGGATAGTAATAATGAAAAATGTTCTATAATTTTTAACAATTTCTCGGAATTCCAAAACGAAATGAACGCGCAGGGTGTTGATTTTGACACACCTGAAAGAGAAATACAAACAGAACATGGGAAGCCTGCATATGTAGAAACAGAAGATTCTAATGGGACATCCACTTGGAAAAATATTGGTGGTCATGCACACCATAGAAACATATGTGATGAAACTAAAATGGTTGAAAGAAAGGAATATTTTAAAACTTCTTTAGACTGTTTAAATAGTAGTTGTGAAGGCGCACAAGGAGATTTTAATGATGATGATAACCCATTAAATGGGTTTGGTCAAACAGACGATGATGGTGATCAAGATTGTTGGAGACCATTCCAACCTGAAGTAAGTAACCAATTAGCTGGTGGAGAAGATTATTGTAAATTAGTTTCGTGTAATCCTGATTGTGGTTCTAATGGTGTAGCACCTTGTATTAAAAACAATACTGATGAATACACACAATATAGTAAAATAATTAAACATGGTTTAATAACTTGGGAAGAAGGGGAAATATATTACACACCCTATATTCCACCACAAGATGTGAAATATAATGATGTAGAATATAAGGCGAATTTAATGTTACCTACAACAATTATGGAATTGGGTAGTAGTGTTTATTGTGATATTGATGATATCCCATTTATTATGGATGTATTACCACCTACAACATTTAACGCTAGTTACGAAGATATAAAGTATAGATTTGGACAAACTGATTCTAATTATCCTGGTCCTGATGGTAACGCTGGTACTACAGAAGATAATGGAATTTTTAAATCAATAACTAAATTTGACGATAAAAAAGATGTATCTTTAAATCTTAGGGCATATGTAGAGTTTGCTTGTTTTAAAGTAATTTGTGAGAATATTATGGCACCAGTCGTACAATCACAAATAGGTGTTGATATAATAGATAAAAATGATATAGGTATAGAGATAGGTAATTGTTTTGTGAGATTTGATCATGATGATGAAGTAAGAAATTATTTCTGTAGAAGATTTAATGGTTATAAAGGGGGTGATTTATCTTTCCACCACCAAAGACCAGGATCTGTACAATATGAAAATGAGTATAACACATATCAAGACATAACTTTAACCGATGGTGTTAACATATATTATCAGTTACCCGATGGAGATATTGTTAAATCAGAATATAATGATGGAGATTCTTTTACCCCTGGCGATGGTTGTGGTTATAGAAATACAAACGGACCCACTGACTTTTTCTATGGAGTTGCACCGGGACAAACATCTTCATTTATTAACTACCCTAATGCAGACACCTCTTTTAGTGGTAATGGAACAATTAATTTCGGACAGACTGCACAACTTGACGGTACTGATGAAATATTTATAGGTGTTGCAAATAGTGGGGGTGATATTTCATTACAAGATGACCCTAACAATGGGAGTACCCAAATTAAAGGTATTAGGTTTAATCGTAGTCAGACACCATATTATTTGTATTTTGGTTTAGTACCAGGAAAAACTGCGTTACACAAAACTGTTGGTAAATTCTTTGCGGATAGAATAAATGCAGTGACATTAGAAGGGTTAGGTGCGTCACCTGATAGTGTAGAAGAAAATATTAATAACACACCTAACATAAATAATGTACAAGATAATACATTTAGTGTATTTAGAACTTGTTTGGGTGATACACTAATACAAACCATACCCGTTGGCGATGTATTATTAAATACTAATACCACAGGTGGTGGATCACAAGGTAATAACAACCCATCTGGTGGATCAGGATCAAGTGGTAGTGGAACAGGTTCAGGTGGAGGTACAACAACAGGAGGTAATGTTGGGACTAGTGGTACAGGATCATCAGGTGGGGTAGGAGGAACGACACCTACATTTAATCCTGAAATCAGTTTTAATCCTTTTAGTGGTGGTATACCACAAACACAAACAAATGATTTTACATTAGTAGACTCTTTTGGTAATACATTTAATAGTCCAGTTACTATAACATCAGCACCTTGTACTGTTTATGGTGAAGTTACTGAAACTAGGAACTTTACAATAGAGTTAAATTCGGGTACTGCTACAATAAATGTTACTATGTATGGAGGAGGAACTTATAATTTATGTCCTAATACAATTGGGTCAAATGGGAACGCATTTAACGTTTTAATTAACAATGGTAACGGAGGACCGATAAATCAAACAATAGTATCAGAAGTTGTTGGGGTATATAACAGTAGTAATCAAACTTATACTATTAACAATGTGGGAACATATGAGGTACAAGTTGAGGTTATACCTTACTTTAATTTTGATGGGTTTGAAATTAGCGTTAGTGTAAGTTAAAAATAAAATATTTATAGATAGTGGAAGAAACAAATAAAATATTATTAAATAGTCAAAGGTTACCTAACAATGTTAATGTCGACACCCAACTACAATTTGGCTTAGAAAATACTAATAAACCTATACCTTTAAACGATATAGATACAACTGTTAGTCAGTATGAACAATTTTTAAAAGAAAGAAAAGAAAGTTCTATATATAGATTTTATGGTGTAGTTAAACCAGTTATTAGTAACCCCATTTTTAATAATAATATTAAGATTTACTTTGACGAAAATAATAATATAAAAACTAAAGACATTTTAAGTTCTGCAATTTTTGAAAAGGACGGTTGGGTTGGTTTTTATAATGATGAACCTGATGAAGACGCATTACAATTTAACGACAATAAAAGTGCATTATGTAATTTTTCTCCATTTGATCCTGGTTATGATAGACTTACAATGTTAGATAGTGATGGTAGTCAAAACTATCTATTAAAAATACTTTACCCATTTAATAATAAAGATATAGTATTGGTTAAGAACAATGCGGGAAAATCTCTTAAAGATGGTATACCTATAATAGAACAGTTTAGTGTAGAATTAAATGGTTCACAATATGTTGGTTTTAGAACACCTATGAATCATGGTTTATCGGATGGTGATAGAATACAATTAAATAATTTTATAGATTTAACTTCACCTAACACACTTAATTTAACTACTAAATATTATAGGGTATTTAGGACAGGAAATCAAGTTAATAGTGATAAATTTAGATCTTTTATATTAGAAATTAACCCTAGTGACATTTCATTTACTATTGGAACATCTACAGTTAAAAGAGTTGTTAAGGATAAACCTTCACAATATTATGTTAGACAATTTAAATCAATAACTACAGATTATAGTGATTATGATTTATATCCTGCGGCTTATGGTGTTACATATTATGATGACAATGTTGCAGCGTTTAATTTTAAAACAGATATAGATGTTAGTGGTTTAGTGGATAATTTAGGGAGACCTATTACCGAATTATATTTGGGTATTATAAAAAATGATAACGACTCTGACCCTACAACTGCAAACTCACAATATTGGTTAAATGCAGTTTCAGGTTTATCTAGTACTTTAAACACTAGATTTTGGACACCTATTTCTGGGGGTTATGATTTAGAGAATAATGTGAATGTCAATTATAACGTTAGATCGATTGGGGATCAAACATATGTACCATCCACATATTATTTAGGTATTGATGAATCTGATGACATATTTGATGGCGATATTGTTGAATATAATGAAAATGAATTATTAGAAAAACCATTAGAGCCGATATATCATAGAATAAATACAATTTATAGAGAGTATTTAAACACCATAAATCCCGCTCTAGATAATAAAAGTGAGGGTTATCTTTACACACCCTTTAACTCGATTAAAATCAGAGAGTTTAGAAATTACATCAACCCAATAGTAGATATACAATCTACAATCAATGAGTTTAATATAACTAATCCACAAGATTATCAAAATCTATTAAATGCATATCAAGTACCTAATTATGCTAGATTAGGTAATATAGTTAATGGTGTTACAACAGGTAATCAGATATCGACAAATGTTTTTAGGTGGAGAGATTTAATGGATATAGGTGAGACAGATGTTTCAGGTGGAGGTGTTGACTATCCTTTTGAAAGTGGTGCACATTATTTATATCTTGATAAAAGATTTTATTTTCAAAGACAAGACCCACCTTGTGAGTATTTAATTATTTCAGAAGAATTAACTTTAGGTGCGTCCGACACTAATAATCTTAATAAAAATAAATTTATTGAATTACTAAAATCGCCAACATATCTAAGATACAGTATAAACATACCAACAGTCTCATTAGATTCATTTAATGAACAACCATCATTTATTAATCCATTGTTAGATGGGCAATTAATATTTAATGCAAATGCTGGTACTGATTTAAGTATATTACAACAAGTATTTAACAATGTGTTTAACATACCATTTAGTGACACTACGGGTTACTACAGATGGAATAGTAGTGTTAGTGCTTGGGAACCTATAGTTTTCACATTAGGGTCAGGAGTTTCTAATGTGGTAGATGTTTTAAACTACAATGGTTCTGCCGATTTAAATGTGGAAGTTACTTTAGTAGATTTTCAAGGAGAGTATGAGTTAGGTAAAAGAGATGTTGCTGGTGGATGTGTAGACTTATCATTATTAAATCAAAATCAATTAGACGATGAATGTTGATAGAAGAAAAATATTATTAGATAATTTAAATAGTGGTACTACTATAGATATTGCATTAAAAACTAGTTTTTTTCCTGTAGACAATTCGGAATTGATAGAGGATAAGTTTGTAAAAGATGAAATAGAAAACGCCATAAACCCAATAATAGATTATAAAAAGGTAATATTTAAACCTGCGAATAATAATTGGGAATTAATTGATAAATATAAAATTAATCTTAATTTTTATACGCCCGAAAGTATAAATTTAGGTTCTCCCACACATAGAGGTTTTGGTGCAACACCTGGATTATACAAAGACATACTTTTTACTTTTGACGATATTTTTTGTAGGACTAATAGATTTGTTAATAGTTTTATAAGGTTTTCGGTATTCGACACACCAAACAGCGGAAGTAATCAATTGTTAACATTTTCTGATATATACACACAAGTTGGTCCTGATCAAGAAAATCAATTTGGTTTTACACTACCTTTAAGTGCGTGTCCGATAACATTTACTATTGGCGATCCTGTTACACAACCAGAAGAAGTACATGAAGGATTCCAATTATATTGGTTTCAAGATTTGGTGGATAACGCACCCAATCAGGAATACGAAGTATATGGTGTAGTACAATTTAATAATTCTTTAAATGGTAAAGTATATCAGATGGCACCGACTAAAAACTTTGATCCAAATAATCTAACACTTAGTGAATTAGAAGGTGAAAATGGTATTACTTATTTAAAAATAATATTAAAAAATGATAATGGGATTTATAAATATAAATTTACACCTAATAGTAATCAGAATAATATACCATTGGGAGTTAATTTAAATCCATCGGGAGGTGGTTTACCCACATTAACTTTTTGGCAAACTACTCTTTAAAATATTTATAAAATATGAAATACTTAAGAACAAAAAGAAATTTAGAAAATTATACGGTAAGAAGTATACCTAAAAGTGTTCTTGTCAAAAATTCTGAAGGTAAAATTGTAATAGATGTAGATAACCCTAAATATTATTATGGTAGAATACCGGAATTTAAAATAGATAGTGAAGGTAATTTTATATTAAATTCTTTTGGGCAGAAAATAGTAAATACAATAGATATAAATATATTTCTTACCCAAAAACTAGATGATATGGGTATTTTTACTGACAAAGAATATGTCCCTAAAAATACTTTATTAACGCAACCACCAAATAACTTTAATTCGTTTACTTATGGTAGATTAGCGGGTGCACCTGTAGATTTTTATTATAAAAATACTCCACAAGTTAGTGGATATACTGATGATAGTTTTTTAAAACAAGTTAAATCGTATAGGAAAAATAGTTTGGGTAACGACATATATGTACCTAACCTCAACACATCTACTAATCCTAGTGAAGAATTTAGTGGGGTAATTTATGAAACTACAGACAGAACAGTTTACAAAATAAAGGCTAATAAAAACAATATACCAAATACAGGTATTGAGTTTACTACATTTAAAAATTTGTTCACACAAACTAAAAATGATTTTGGTTTTAATGAAACATACAAAACAACTATTTTTAATGTTTATAACAGCGGGTGGAATCAATATAACACATCATTAAAGGCAATTATAAAAAAAGAAGAATATTTAGGTGTAGTTTTTAAGCCGGAAGTTAAGAGTGTGGTATTTATTAATAGAGGTATTGCTGATATATTTGAGAGACATTCATTACTATCAGAAATTAAAACAACGAATGACATTGACACAAATAGAGGTGGATTTATAAGAATTTAAAAAAAAAGTTATGGCTACAGGAAATTACGGAACAATAAGACCAGCAGATGTATCAGTACAGGACATAGAAATGTTCTATAGTTATGCACCTAACAGAGAATCAATAGTTAGTGTAGATTTAATACCTTTAAATCCTATAGAAGTATTAATACCTGCGAGTAACCCTAATAATGTAACTGAAATATTTGGTGGGTTATACACACTTAAATTACCTACTGCAATATTTGGTACTAAAGGTTTTTATAATATTATAATTCGACCTAGACAAATTAGAACCACAATTCAAGACTGTAGTGTTTTAGTAGATAATCAAGATGTTAAAGGAATTGTTTTTAATATCAATCAGATACCATTAGATTTACAGAATCGTTTTGAAAATGGAAATTTAGTAGGTTATAGAGTAGAATATTTAAAAGAACAATCTGGTACGGGACAAGATAAAATACAAAATTTGTATAGAATCATTACCTCTAATAATAGGGCTTTACCCATTACACAAAATCAAGGTAATTCTAACGCTTCTGTTGCGTATACGTTTAACGACAATTCAACAAGCGTATTTTGTACGTTAACGCCTTCTTCTGCACCATCTATTAAACCTAATGCTTTACCATTTATTGGTAATCCACAACAAGATGTTATTATAACAAATACGTTTTTTGATCCAGTTATGTTAGAGATAGAGATGGTTGAGTTCGATGACGAAACTTTAGCTTACGCTTTGTTCTCAAATCAAACAAAATCTTTAGAAGATGGTATTTATACTATATACAACTTTGGTAACCAAATATACAGACAATATAACCTATACGAAGTTAAAGATCAGTTTACAGGTAAACCATTGTATGAAGTTAGGGAACAAAAGTTTACTATTGACCCAACTAAAGATTTTGATGATATAACTAATTTTTAAAGCGTAAATGGCGAACAACGATAGAATTAAAGTTTCGGGATATGTTAAAAGGATATTCTTCAATGACAACATTGAGTATCGTAATTTTAGTCCCGATTTAGTAGGATTCCAGCTTACAAGTGAGGGAGGTACTACTTTATTTACTAATGGTAATTTTAACATTACAGTTAATTTAGATCCTAAACCTGATGTTCTATTTACACAGGGAACTAAATCTAAATTTTTTACTTTAGATGATATTGCCGATTCAGAAGCACAAATACAAATACAAGAAAATTTAAAAGTTAAATTAAATTTAGATTTAACTAATCCACTTAGTTATGTTTGGTATGGATCATTCAAAGAGTTATTAAGAAGTTCTTTAATTGAGATACAGAATAATTGGCCTGCAGCTATTTATGTGGATAATAAAGTTGGTAGTGTTACTGGTAATAATATCACAAATTATGTTTACGATATTTCATCGGATTCGGCTACTTTTAATGTTAATAGTAATTTCTTTGTAAATCCATACAATATAAAGTATACTATAGACTCTAAATACGTATCAACAGATAGTACAGATAATCCATTAAGAAACTTAATGTTAAGTTATGGTTCATATGTTATAGAACATAATGGAATTACAAAAAATGTAATAGGATTTTCAGGGTCAACGCAAAAGACTAATTCTGAAATAACTTTAGTTGTAGAGGGTAACCCATTTCCTGAATTAACAGGTATATACATTCCACAATATTCATTTTTAGTTAATGAAGTGGATGCGTCTATACCATATTTTATAAAACCTAATCAAAGTCATAAAGAAAGTTTTTTCACAGGTTTAAACGAGTTACAAAATAATTTACTTAATAGAGAAATTTATCCCGAATATAGGTCGGAAATTATTGGTAGTAAAGTTACGGATAATGGTATTTTATTAACCACTAAAAAAGTTTTAGATTTCCCAATTTTAGATGATGGGTACAATTTAAATTTTTTCGATAGTTTTTATATCTCTTATTTAGATAAATTAAATGAATTGGCTGAAAATTTAGATGAATCTAAAACTGATATTATACTTAGAAAATATACTACTGAAGCAATAAGTAGTTTTGACACAATTCCTAGGGCTGATGGAGATGATTTAACATTGAATGGTGAAAAGGCGACTAAACTGATGAGAGTATACGGAGTGGAATTTGATTATATTAAAAAATATATTAATGGAATTAAATTTGCACATGTTGTAACATACAATAAGAAAAACAATGTTCCTGATGCATTAGTTAAAGATTTGGCTTTTATGTTAGGTTTAGAACCTATAAATTTTATAAATGACACATCATTTTCTAAATTATATTTACCTAGTAACGGTGATGGTCAATTTGCGGGAACATCAACAAACTTAAGTCAAGCACAAATCGATATTGAGTTGTACAGAAGATTAATACTTAATATCGCTTGGTTATGGAAAAGTAAGGGTAGTAGAAAAGCAGTAGAATTTTTATTTAGATTTATAGGTGCGCCTGAAATGTTAGTAAACTTTAATGAATATATTGTAGTTTTAGATAAACCACTAGACATTGAAGAGATTAAAAAATTATTATACATTTATACGGGAGAAGTTGATTTAACTAACATTCCTTATGATAGTAATGGTTATCCACAACCCCCTATTAATGGTGATTTAGTTATCACAAATTTTATTGATCCTGAAACGGGACAAGTTGTAGAAAATGGATCCACAGAAATGTACTTCCAAAAAGCTGGGGGATGGTATAGAGAAACCTTTGGGAATAATTCAGTAACCGTTTTAAATGGTAATAACCCACACATTGGACCTTATGATGGTGGTAGTGAATATCTACAATATTTTAGTAGATGTTTTATACCTAATTTCGATAACGAACCTACTGTTGTTATAACTGCAGACACTATATTACAAAATTATTTTGTTAACTATAATTATGGTATTTTTAATACAATACCTACAGGATCTACAACTGCATTTACTACACAAGTAACCTATAACGATGTAACAGGAGCCTACCAACCAATAGATAATTGTTTAGATGTTAGTTACTCAATTATAGAAACACCATTACAAAATGATGGTAAGACAACATTACAACAAGCGTTTTCAGAGGCAGAATCACAATACAATGAATTTTTAGAAAGAATTAAAAAAGATAGTTATTTAATTTATTCACCAGAGTGGCAAATAATTAAAAATAATTATGAATTGTCTTTAAAAAATTGTTTAGAGGAAATTGAAACTGAGAATTGTGATATAAACAAAACTTTAGAAATTTGTTTAAATGATGTCGAAGTAGAAAGTGTAGAATACAATTGTGATAACTTAACATTAAATGAGTGTTTACCATTTTATTACTATACTAATGAAGAAGGTAATAAAGTAAGTTTTGATCAATTTCCACAATGTTGTTCTAGTTTGGACGCTAGATATGTTTCATATGTAAATGAGTATGGTAGATTGACAGAATATTGTGGAGCTAGCTCACCTTGTGTTGGGGAACCATTAGAACCATTACCTAATGGTATTATACCATTTTTAATGACTAATAATACGATACCTGAAAACATATATCAAGTATCGGGCAGATGCTTTCAATATATTGGAAGCGATATAGTAGATATATTAAGTTTTGAATCATTTTTTGAATATACTCCTGAAGAAGTAATTACGTCTTTTTTATTGGGGGATTATATATTAAATGTTGAATTTGTAAAATTATTTAATGAAGTATCATGTCAATCAACTTCTATAATTAGTAGTCCTGAGTGTTGTGCATTTTATGGATTTAATTATACATTACTTAGTGATGGTACAAATGAGTATATTGCTTGTGTTAAATACAATGATTTATTGGGTAATGATATTACTATACCACAATATCAATCACAAAATATTCTTAATTTAGATTCATATACTATACCTTTAATAGATACTAATGTTAATGATAGTTATTATGATTTACAGAATCCTATAGGTGAAGTATTTAATTACTACTCAACAGATATTTATTGGGAATGTTTTTTTAAAAGTAGAATAGTTAAAGAGGTAGTTAACCAAAATAGTCTTTTAATACCACAACCTAATTCTATTTTAGATGATCCTTCACTTATGAACCCATCAAACTGGATGGTACATGCAATAGATGAATATGGTAGAGTTTCTTTTATACCTGTAATTTTTAATAATAATTTTATATTAGATTGGAATAGTAATGAACAATTAAGTGACTTATATCAATCTATTGCTAATTATTTTGGGTATACATTTGGGTATTTCACAATAGACACTAATAGTGGTTTATTGATACCTTTTACTGGGGATAATCCATATAGTACTAATCCTAATACAATATTTAGTGCGGCAGTTGATAGTAATTATATTGGTTGTAATAATTTTAATAATGTATCTGTCATATTTGGTAGTGAGAATTGGCAAGGATTTAAGTTACCTGAATTAGAGGATTGTAGTTGTACAATTGACTTTTCGTTTGATTATATGTTAAAATATAATGCAAATAAACTAATAGAATGTGCAGACAATATATCTTGTCATCCAGCAATAATTTATGATAATACAATAAATAATGTTAATTGTTTAAATTTTGTTGCATTTACAAATACAGACGAAGAATCCCAAACATTACAAAATAACTTTAATGATAATGAGAATTTTGAATCTGAGTACATAATATGGAATAATACAAATGTTTTAGAACCAGATGTTGAATGTTGTAATGCAATAGGTGGTAATGTTGTTTCTGTAACACAATGGGCATCCAATAACCAAATATGGGTTAATCAGATAAACCAAACTTATGGTCAGTTATTTAATCCTACTACTGAATTATTATCTTCTTTAAACTTTAATACTGCAGAAATAATAACCTATATTGAAACATATAAAACTGTTAAATCTGAGGTTGAGTCAATTATTGAAGGGTGTTTTAACTTAGAATTATTATATCCAATATGTGATATTAACTATGGTAATTATATTAATACCCAAAGTATTTGTAATTTAAAAATTCCTTTAGAATGTGGTATATGGTCTAAATTATTAACAGATTATAAAACTTTAGAAAATGCAATTACTAATGTCATAAATCAATATTCTTCTATATGTTTGGATGAAAACGGTAATTTGAAATCGAGTAGCGGTTTTGGGGGTAATAAAAATGCCTCTGATCCAATTACAGACGAAACTATGGATCAAATTAATAATTTAAAGGCATATAATAATTTAACTACACAATTAGAAGAAGAATTAACCAAATTAAAGTCTGAGGAAAATATTTTAAATGGTGAGATTAATGACATACAAAATAAAATAGCTCAAAAAAATTATGATAATAATATTATAGAAAAAGCATTAACTAATGTTAACAATCCTATGGATTGTACTGTATATGATAATAAAATAACAGAATTAAATAATTTTAATTATAACACATATTGTAATACAATTGTTTATGGTTCACCTAATATAAATAACGGTACTAAACAAATAGAATATAATAGTTGTATTACTTCTAAAACATTAGAAAATCAAAATGAATTAGTTTTATATTCACAATTATTAGAAGATTGTAAACTTAAAAATAGTATAGAAATACAATTAAAGAATGCTAAGTTTGATAATAATGTTGAATTAGTGACGGAATTAGAAACCCAACTTAATGATGTAAATAATCATATTAACACATTAACTACTGATTACAATAATAGTATTAGTTACGATGAATCAAAACAACCATCAACGATAGAAAGTAACGATACTCAAAATACTATAAATAAAACTGCAGAATTATTAAATACGACACCTAACAATATAACAGATGATTCAGGAAATTTAATTTTAACAGATAATCAAAAAATTAATTTAAACATTCAATATACTAAAAACAATTCACAAGTTAGTGATTTAAATATAAAATTGGGTGAAAAAATTGCGTTATTAACTGAAAATTTACAAAAACAAAATCAAGTAATTAATGGTACTAAGAACGAACAAAATAATTTAGGTGGTAAACTATTTAGTTGGGGTGTAGGATTAATCGGTCTATATTATACACTAAAAGGTTATTTAGATCCTGAAGTATATGGTGTGACTATGGCAGCAATTGGTCCTGCTGGGCCCGGAAAAGATAATGGTGGTCCTGGTGGTGGGGGTGGAGGACCATTGACATCTGGTTGTGATAAACCTAATGGGACACCTTTTGTGGTTGCAGATAGTAATAGCCCCACAGGATATTACCAGTACATAATTAATTCATATAATCCAAATGCAGATATCATTTGTTCTTCATGGTCAAATCCTTATTTATCCACAAGCTGGTCATTAGCAGGTGGAGGTGGAAGTGGTGTATATAGTAATGGGTGTTGTACTGCAATTAGGACAACATATTCGCCCGATACAGGTGGGGGTACTGGTAATGGTATAGGTATTTTAGCACCCGATAAAGAAGATTTATTTACACCTACTGGTGATGGTGTAGGAACTGGTGGTGGTACAGGAACTGGAGGTACAGGAACTGGAGGTACAGGAACTGGTGAAGAAGCCCCAAGTGGGTGTAAATTAGATAACCCGAATTTATTTGTGCAAACACCAACAGGTGCGGTTTTATATAATGGTGCTAATATTAAAGAAGAATGTTGTAATTCTACTAATATACCTTTTGAGGGTATTTATTCATTTGACTCAATAACAAATGAATGTATATTAGTAAATACTTTTGATGGTGGTGGCGGGACGACAGATAACGTAACTTGTTGTGATTTAGTAGATGTGACACAATTACAAATATTATTAGAAACATTACAATTAGAAATACCTTCTATAGAACAAAAAACAATAGAATGTTATGAAAATTGGTATGTCACATTACAAGAAAATTATACCACTTACGAAGAAGATAATAATAGTTATTTTGATAAGTACTTAGATGATTTAAAAGTTAATTTTAAATTATTTGTTAATAATACAAATGTAGACACACAAACAAGTATAGATACAGGATTAACTTATTTACCTTACACAGAAAGTATTAATCCTATTTGGGAATGGAACCCAACTAATGGGTATACTGGTGTAATATTAGAAGGTACTGAACAAGAAATTGCGACAATAGAAGATGGAATATTTAATCACCTTTCATTGTTAAATGTCCCATACAATGCAGATATGTTTGAGCCAGCGTGGCAAACATTTAAATTTACAATTCCTGAATGTGTATGTGATGACTTAAGAAGATTATATCCAAATAAAGAGTTCTTCTTCTCAATAGGGTTAGAAAATTACGAATGTTCACTATGTTTATTAGTAGACAATATTAAAGTAAATGTTGCAGATTGTCAAACACAAAGATTATTGTCTATTAATGATTGTATGATACCACAATTAAGTTGTGTGATAGATAATAAAAAATCTTGGGTTTATTATGATGATGGTGTCATTAAGGAAACAATATATCCTAATGGAAGTTGTAATACTGGATCAACAAATAATTATGAGATTGTCAAATTAGGGAAATCTCAAGAAAGATTATGGTTAGATTTAGAATATAGATATACTGATTATAACATAAATCATTCAGATTTAATTCTTAATGTTAAGAATACTTCATTTAGTATTGACCCTGCTAAGGCGATAGAATGTGATGTATTTAATTATTGGAAAAATATTGATTGTGATAATTGCCCGACTAAATGTTTAGATGACTCTAAAATTTTTGAGAGTGGTGAAGACTTCTTATTTCAAGATTGTAACACTTATATTTTTGAAGATCAATCTACTGAACATCCTATAATATATAGTGGTGAAGTTTTAAACACTGGATACACACTATATTTTGAAGATGTCCTCACAACAGGATTAACATTTAGTTGTTCTACATATACCGATTCATTAACACAAAGTGTTTTAAGTTTAAAAAATAAGTATTATATATTGACATCAGATTACATTGAATCTTTAGATGCAACTTATCATCAGTTAATAGAAAAAGGTGGGTATTTAGATAATTTTTATATACAAAAAAATAATTGCGGAACTGATACCATAGTAATAAATAATAATGGTGAATTAAATAATTTATTTGGTGTTATAACAGAAAATTACGATGGTAGTATATCGTTATTTGAAACTTATTTATATAGTGGTGTTACACCTTATAGTGGTGGAGTATTAAGTGAGGTATTATCGGGAACAGGTATAACTGCACAAACATTTAACCAAAAACAATATATTGATCAGAGTTGTTGTGAATCACTAAATTACTTATTAAATAGTGAAGGTGTAGATGGTTTAGGATTAGGTAAAAATTATACTTGGTCAGATGAAAATTGTGGTTGTTTTTGGAAACCATTAAATGAGTGTAGTAATTGTAAGGGAGATTGTGAATATTGTGGGAATAAAAAAGAATGTGTAGATGGATTTGCGACGGGAGATACTTATAGTGTTTGCATCAACCCGTTAGATTATTTAGATATACAACCATCGGAGATTAATGTTAAGTCAGTATTTGATCAATTAGTACAAACAAATTTAATTGACGCTAAGAGTAGACAAACAATTAGTGATTACCCATTATTAAGATTGTTCTACGAATTATATCTAAACGCTAATAATTGTGGTAAAGATTTATCTGGTAAATTTACATACGATACTATGTTCGAATTTATGGATAAGATTGGTGATTATTGGTTAGATTTATTAGAACAAGTAGTTCCTGCGACTACAATATGGGAAGGTTGTGATAATTCAGGTAAAATATATAGAAATACTATATTTGATAATAATAAATTTATATATAAAAGATATAGTACTAATTTTATTGATGTTGAGTCTGGTTGTACATTAACTGCACAAACTAATTTTAGTATTGGTTCAGAATCTAAATATAGTTTAGTAGAACAAAAACCTATATACCCATCTAGTCCTGAGATAACACTACTTAAAACAGATATCTTAAATAAGGAAGTTGAGATTGCGTTATTGAAAAAAGAAATTGAAAAACAGAATTCTATATTATGTGCGATAAGACTGCAGGATTTGAGTACACCTAATTTACAAGAACAGATTGATCAACAACAAAGTAATATAGATTTACTAAATAATGAATTAGAAGAATTAAATTTACAATTAATAGACTTAAACACTCAATTAGACGATTTAGAAAATGAGTACATATTACAACAACAAAATTATATTAATAATTTTATGAGTTGTAGTGGTATAACACAAAACTTAATAAATGCACAAAATAACTTATCAGGTTTTACACAAGGTACAACCGCATATGAGAGACAAAGAAACTTTATTGCAGGACTTAGAGATAAGTATAGTAAGTGTGTTAGAAAGGCGAATACACTAATTAGTGATTATAATACAATATTCATTACACAAATATATGATAGTAATGAATATGAAGGAAATGTTATTATTACTGGGGATCCTGATTATGATGAAGGGGGTTCTTACTATAATCAAGAATTAATTCATAATTGTTAAAATTTATAATAATTTTTAATATTTATTAATAAAAGAATAAAATGGCTAAACAAAGATTAACCGATAAAACATTAACAAACAGTGTAAGTTTAGATGACTTAATACATATAGTAAAAACTGGAGACACAACTCAGAACCCTGCTGGGTCATCATATAAAGCAACAGTATCTTCTGTGGTTGCAACCCTTAGTGCGTCTACTGTTACGGGATTAACTTTTGACAACTTCTCATATGATTTAACTTTATCTTTAGATAATGGTAATACCTTTACGGATAACTTAGGTATCTTAGCTTCAGACATTAAAGTTACTGGTGGAACTTATAATTCATCGACTGGGGATATAACATTTACAAATAATAGTGGTGGTACTTTTGTAGTTACTGATGTATTATTTACGGGTAACACTTCGGCTAGTTGTATTACTGATTTATATGTATCTAATCTATACGGTTGTTCACCGATAGTTGTTCATGATACAATAGAAACTGTTACTGGCATAATTAGGACATCAGGTGGTACTGGTGCCGAACTTAATTTATTAGATCAATTTGGTCCAAACGGTACGTGGTCGATTACATCTGATAATGGTAATTATAGTGCGGGTTCTAACTGGGTTTATGGGCAACCTAATAACGGCACTCAAATTGCGTATCAAATAGACACTTATCCTGGTGAAGCTATTGGTATAGGTATTTTTGATAATGTTTCTGACGTATTATATACAGGTAAAGAAATTGTCATTAATAATAATAAAACTAGTTCAACGAGCACTGGATCATCAGATAGAAGATCAATATTTATAGGGTCAAAAAGTTCAACAATTAATTCGGGTGTAGTTAATAGTGTTGTTATAGGAGGTTCAAATATTGTTGCAAACGATTCAAATAAAGTATACGTTAGTTCATTAAATATTGATAATATTCTTTCAGGGACTTCTCTAATTAATCTAGGATTAGATATTAATGGTAATGTTGTTACTGGTAATACTACACCACCTTTTAGTGGAGGATCAGGAAATTGTATTACAGATTTATATATTTCAAATTTATATGGGTGTTCACCTATAACGGTACATGATATTTTACAATCAACCGAAACCGGTTTTGGTGGTTTTGGTAGTGTTACAATAAATGATGGATCTGGTGGATTAATATTAAATTCCGACTCGTTAATAGAAGGTATAAATGCAAAATTACAGACTGGAAATGGTACAGGATATAATACGTTTGAGGTTGAGCAAATATCTGGTGGTGATGGATATTTAAAAATATATGTAAATGATTTAAATGCGTCATTTACAGATAGAAATCAAACATATATCGTCTCTAAAAACAATCCGAATCCATTTACAACTAGGTTAGAATTGGCAAATAATAGTATAACTGCAGATAGAACATGGACTATGCCAAATAATACTGGTACAGTTGCGTTAATTAGTGATATAGTTAATACATATGTAACAGGTGGAACATATTCTACAGGAACTGCGACATTTACAAATAATAGTGGTGGTACATTTGATGTAACTGGATTTACAGAACCATTCACAGGAAATACATCAGGAGATTGTATAACAGATTTATTTGTATCAAACATACATTCTTGTTCACCATTAAATATTAATCCTTTAGATGAAGGAAATGTATATTTTGGATCAACAAGTGCGGTAACGATTGATTTAGTAAATGAACGAGTTGGTGTTGGTACAACTACACCATCTGAAAAATTACATGTTAGTGGAAACACCAAAATTAGT
>Ga0222714_10000762_pt1 | contig 36601 bp, 27 predicted proteins | sample C33_3DmetaG_FD_165048 | JGI IMG/M metagenome (GOLD analysis project Ga0222714, IMG submission 165048) | Estuarine water microbial communities from San Francisco Bay, California, United States - C33_3D | ecosystem: Environmental > Aquatic > Marine > Unclassified | place: USA: California...
GCCGTTGGCATATGAACTGGCCGAATCAGCTGAACTTGTAATTCCGTTTGCTTTAACAAAAGCACTATTTGCATATGAACTAGCTGCTGCAGCATCAACAAAAGCCGTATTTGATTTACTAAAAGCACCATTAGCATAATCACCACCAGATACTGCCTTTTGGTCAGCCGTATTTGCGGCTAAGTAAGCAGAATTAGCATAAAGACCTACTGTATTTGAACTAACAAATGCACTATTGGCATAATCTCCAGCACTTACTCCTTTTTGGTCAGCAATACCAGCATTAGTCGTAGCCGTATTTGCTTTACTATAAGCTCCATTAGCATAGGCTTCAGCGGCGGCAGATGCTATGACAGAATAAGCGCTTCCATCATTTGTAAAAATCCATTTATCATTTGTTTCATCCCAAAGTATTGAAACATCAGTTGACAGACCTCTTTCGACTTTAAGTCCAGCATTATCAGTTGGGTTTGAAAATTGTCCTAAATCAGAATTTAAATTTAGTATCGGTGTTTCTAACTTCAGTTCACCTTGTACTGTCAAAGCACCTGTAACTGTTCCACCAGATTTTGGTAAAGCAGCATTTGCCGTAGCAAAAGCCCCATTGGCATAACTGCTTGCAGCCGTAACCGCTAAAGTAATTACGTTGGCTGCAATAAAAGCACCATTAGCATAATCACCACCAGATACTGCCTTTTGGTCAGCCGTATTTGCGGCCGCAAAAGCTGAATTGGCATAACCACCAGAAATTGTGCTGCCGGCTAATAAAGCGGCATTTGCGGCATCAAAAGATGAATTGGCGTGTAGGTATGCTGAATTGGAATAACTACTTGCTGCATTGGCGGTAAGGTGCGCTGTATTGGCGTCAGCTTGAACTTTATTAGCCTGATTACCGATATAAGAATATGACATGTTATGATATTTCCAGTACGCTGACGATTACATCTATTGCACCTGATGTGTCTGATACGACCCTTAGAAAATCACTAGCTTCTAATACCAACTTTTGGTCTCCACCAACAGGAACTAAAGCACTACCTGGTTCAATTGTAGCATTTTTAACCAAGTAATAATCCGTACCGGAAGAATTTACAAAAACACTAGCTTTAATTGTTACTGCTGATGTATTAGAAACAGTCATTCCAATAACAGTTGCTTGAATTCCTGTACCAGCAGTATAAACCGTCGTTGGTGTTGTGCCTATATTTTGTTGAAAATTATTTTTAAATGTATTTGCCATTTATTACCTCAATAAATGATATTTATCCTAATGCAATGGCGAATGCCAGAGCATCCGCTAAAGCCGTATTTGCTGCCGCATATGCATTATTAGCATGACTATAAACACTATTTGCATGATTGATTGGGTCATACCCTCTGATTTGTGCAACGTTGGTTATCAAATTCGCTGTCAAATTTGCAATTCTGAATGATGAATGAGAAACATCTATGTAAGGAGATGCATCTGGTTCCGGTTCATAATTGTAATAAAATTTCCATGTTCCATAATCTGAAGCATCCCTAAACAAACCAGCATGAGCATATGTGCCGTCATTGTAATTACCAGCAAATCCTAAATCTGGGTTTGCAATAGTATTGTTAGCATTGAGATAAATCATACTATCTTCAATTGCTAAGTTCTCAACATCATATGTAGTTGTATTACCGGTGACGGTTAAGTTGCCTGTAATTATCAAATCACCTTCAACAGTACCACCACTAGCTGTCAGTTTTGTATTTGCCGCATCAAAAGCCGCATTAGCATAATCACCAGTAGTGTTTTGACTTATGTAAGCTGCATTAGCGTGAATATAAGCTGAGTTTGCATGTAAGAAAGCGCTATTTGAATATGAATCGGCCGATGTAGCAGTTTGTAAAGCAGAATTAGCTCTATCAAAAGCTGCATTGGCATAAACTTCAGATGCAGCAGAACCAATGTTACTGTAGATTGAACCATCGTTTGAGAAAGACCACTTGTCATCACCTTCATTCCACAGTATGCTTACGTTTGGTGAGATGCCCCTATCAACTCTTAGTCCAGCATTTTCGGTTGGAGATGCATCTTGGTCAATATCGGAATTTAATTGAATAATTGGTGTGTGTGAATTCAATTGACCATTAATTGTCAACCTACCTTGAATATACGTATCGCCAGAAATTGTGCCGCCAGCCGAGGCAAACCTAGTATTGGCAAATGTGAAAGCGCCATTCGCATAATTGCTTGCCGAATTTGCAGTTTCAAAAGCGGCGTTTGCATACCCACCAGTAATTACACCACCAGTAGTTAAAGCAATATTTGCCTGTTCAAAGGCTGAGTTGGCATAAATGCCTGTTGTGTTTTGAGACTCAAACGCTCCATTCGCATAGGATTCACTTGCAGCAGAACCAATGTTACTATAGTTTAGACCGTCATTTGAGAACGTCCACTTGTCTGTGGATTCGTTCCAGAGTAATGATACTGGGTTTAAGTCTCCACGCATTGCTCTCAGACCAGCATTTTCTACTGGAGAACTGCCGATTTGTTCATAATTAACTTCAAGTATACCGTCTTGAACCACAAAGTGTGGCACACTAAACCATGCTGTATTTCCATCTACAGTAACATTACCTGAAATCGTAATATCACCATTAATTGTTCCACCAGACGATGAGACCTTCGTATTTGCCAATGTATAAGCACTATTGGCATAATCTCCAGCACTTACTCCTTTTTGGTCAGCAATACCAGCATTAGTCGTAGCCGTATTTGCTTGTACGTAAGCGGAGTTACCAAATGAACCAGCTGCTTGTGCGTATTGTGTTGCGGTGTTTGAACTGACAAATGCACCATTAGCATATGAACCAGCACTTACTGCTCTATCAGCGGCATCAGTTGCACTTGAAGTTGCAGTATTAGCTTGACTGTAAGCTGCGTTTGCAAATGTTCCAGCAGACAACGCTTTTTGGTCTGCTGTGTTTGCCGAAATGAAAGCACCATTGGCATAAGAAGAAGCAGCACTTGCAATTTCATATGCAGTATTTGTTTTTTCATACCCAGCATTAGCATATGCACCAGTAGTGTTTTGACTTATGTAAGCTGAGTTTGCATGTAAGTAGGCTGAATTAGCATAGTTGCCAGTTAAATTCTGACTCTGATATGCGGAATTGGCATGTAAGTAGGCTACATTAACATGAGGCCTTGCATATAAATCTTCAGCGGACAATACAAGGGTATTAGCTAATGCATAAGCTGCATTGGCGTATGCACCAGACGTAACGCCAACAACATATGCAGTATTTGCATGACCATAAGCACTATTGGCATATGAACCTGTTGTATTTTGTGCTAAGAAGGCACCATTCGCATACGATTCTGCCGCAGCTGAGGAAACGTTAACAAAATTTGTACCGTCTACAGTATACTGCCAATTATCAACTTCTTCGTTCCATATCAAACTGACATTTGCAGAAGAACCTCTATCGATTTCAAAACCAGCATTGAATGTTGGAGTTGCAAATTGATTAATTGATGCATTTAATGTGATAATATTATCATCAATTAAGACAGTTTCTGTTGCCGCATAAATTGTGTTACCAGCAATAGTCAAATTACCACTAATCTGAACATCACCATCAATGGTGCCACCAGCAGAAGCAAACTTTGTATTGGCATGTGCATAAGCACTATTAGCATAATCTCCAGTGGTATTTTGACTTACATAAGCAGCATTAGCATGTAAGTATGCAGAATTGGCATATGCACCAGTAGTGTTCTGACTGGTGTAAGCCGCATTGGCTTTTGTATATGCTGAATTGGCATAAACTTCTGCTGCAGCTGAACCAACTGTGCTGTAATTTGTGCCGTCATTGGTGAATGTCCATTTGTCTATTAATTCATTCCAACGGAATTGAACGGCATTTTCATCACCACGAACAACTCTAATACCAGCTGGGTTTACTGGTGTTCCTACCGTTTCAGATGCCAAATCAATAATATTATCTTGAACACTCAAAGTTGGAACTTGAACTCTTACAGAACCACTCGCACTCGAAACGGTCAAACTACCAGAAATTGTAACATCACCTGAAATAGTGCCGCCAGCAGAAGCAAATTTAGTATTCGCTAAATCATATGAACTGTTGGCGTGATGATAAGCAGCGTTGGCTTGAGGTCTGGCGAAAAAGTCTATTGATGCTGATGATAACGTGTTTGCAAAAGTATATGCAGCATTAACATGTTCATATGAAGAATTGGCATGATTCCAAGCAGATTCACCAGTTGCCAAATCGATAATAGTATTTGCTTTTGCAAAAGCAGCTAAAGCAATTATGGTTGCAGTATTTGCTTTAATATAGGAAGAGTTTGTATAACCTGAGGAAATGTTAACAGACAAGTAGGCCGAATTTGCATATAATGATGCAGAATTTGTCCAATTTCTTCCAACTGTATCTACAACACTCGTTAAAGCAGAATTTGCTTTAGTAAAGGCGCTATTAGCATAATCAGCAGTTGTGTTTTGTGCGTCAAAGGCCGCATTGGCTTGAATAAATGCAGCCTGGTTAAATTCTGGTGAAACACTATTTGCAGCTTCATAAGCTGCATTGGCATGTAAGTATGCAGCATTTGCTTCAACTGAAGGTGTATTTGCTTTTGTGTATGCAGAAGTTAAATGTGCATTTAAGTAAGCAAACCCTTGATCCACAACTTGAATTGTGGTATTAACACTTACTGATGCTCCGTTTGCATGATTATAAGCGTTCTGTATATCTCTACCAAAATTTTCAACCGTGTTATAAGCGCTGTTTGCAATAATAAAAGCCGCATTAGAATAACTTTCGGCAGCTGCTGACCCAATAGAACTGTAAGTTGCTCCATCATTAGTAAATGTCCATTTGTCCGTCGTTTCATTCCAAATGATTCCAACATTTGCGGAAGAACCCCTTTCAATTTCAATTCCAGCATTTTCACTTGGAGACTCAGATTGTAATAAATCAGAATTCAATGTGATAATATTATCACCAATATTTACCTGAGTTGTATTTACATAAGTTGTAATACCTGCAACAGAAAGATTACCGGAAATTGTTAAGTTTTTCTGAACATTTACATTTCCAGTAACATTAATATCACCTTCTATAAGACCACCAGTCGAATCAACTTTTGAATTGGCAGCTTCAAATGCAGAATCTATTCTTGTTTCAAATGTATTTGCGCTATTAAAAGCTGCTTGAGAAATTGATTCGACACGATTTTGTTCGGCCCTAATATCTACTTGACCGTTTGCAGTTGCTATAATTAAATCTGTTAAAGAAGATGCTAACCCATATGCATTATTTGCTATTGTAAATCCAGAATTAGCATATGAACTGGCGGCATTGACTGCATCAAAAGCTACGTTTAATGTGTCGCTGGTTGAATTATCAGTATTTGCTACATTAAAAGAAGCATTTGCGTGAGCATATGCACTCAATGCTATTGCTAGGGCATTATTTGTCCTTGCATCTGGAGTTGTTGCAACAGTATAAACAGAATTAGCATAATCAAATGCTGCATTGGCGTGAGAATAAGCTGTTTGATTGAATTCGGGAGTGCTACTATTTGCAGCATCAAATGCAGCATTAGCGTGATCCCAAGCCGCATTGGCACTCTCATATGCAGAATCTGTTTGTTCCTGAGACGCTATTGATATTGTAGAATTGGTAACATCCGTAATTCTACCTTTATCATCGACCGTAATTACTGGAATTACGGTTGAACCACCATAAGTTCCTGATATAACACCTGTAGTGTTTAGTGTTAGTGTACTTGTTACACCATTAGCAAAATCAGTTGTTACTTGGCCAGAAACATCTCCATCAAAAATTAAATCAATCGTCTGAGAAAGAGAATTTGCTGAGTTTGCAATACCATGCAAATTACCTAAAAAACCAGGTTTTTCTACACCACCAACTTCCCGTGTCGAAACAAATAATGTTGCTTCGAGAATACCTAACGAGCTTCTTTTAGCTAGAGTGTCCGGTGAAGAATCTGGAGTTGCATTATCAATTATGTCGGTATAATAACTACCACCTATAATTTCATAAGAACCATCTTCTGTTCCTATGAATAAATTTCCAGAAGGAAAAGCATAAGCTAATTCACCACCTAAAAGTTGACCTGATTCTGGAGTAGTATTCGCTGTGGAATACTTTGTTACAATTGCTGTTCCCACTTAGAAACTTCCACCGTCTATTCTTGGTATTTCTTTCATGACATATTTACCAGAACCTTCTTCATAGGTCAAAACATAACCATCTAATGCACCTTGCGTTTCAACATTATTTAATTGTTGCAAAGCTAAATTAGCTGTTCTGGCAACCGTAACTGACGATATGGTTGTTTTTTGTGGTTTTACGTTTACTTTTATTGATGACATTTTTTATCTCGTAACATTTGGAAGGACAGTTATTACTCCCTCAAAAATTCTAGTAATTTCACCTCCACCATCATCTATTTCCACATCATAAACATAACGACCGGGAGTTAGGTTTGTTGTGTTTGCAGCTGACATAATCATGGTGATTTCACCAGTATTTGCGTCAGTAACTGAAACATCGAAATCGTGTTTGGTTGAGGAATAGTATGATTTTCTCATTTGGGACCTAGCGACATAACCATAAAGATTTTGAGCTGCGCCGGTACCATCATTTACTGTAATTACTGTATTGAAAGATGCACCTTGGTCTATGGTCAATTCAACAAATTCGGCCACACTATTCTCCTTAATTGATATGGTATTTAGTCAAATTATTATCTAGTTTACCAAGAAAAATTCCCGTTCATAGTAATTTCTAACATCCGGAACCATACCTTCCATTGATATGGGCCAGTCTATATTGTCGAAAAGAAAATCATAGACCTCTGGATTTTCATCATATGTTTTAAAATAAGGATCATTTTGATGTAATAATTGTGGGTCTTTTAGAAGTTCCCAAAAATCTTCACCAAAATCTTTGCTAATCCAATAAGCATAACAGAAAGCAACAAAGTAACTTTTTGCTGGGTAAATCCACTCATCAATTCGTTCAAAAAAATGACGAAGAGCTTCTTCTTTAACATTATCCGTAATAACAATATCAACTTGGTTCAAATCGTCAGAGTGTTCTGTATTTAAACGATGATATATTTCTTGTTTAATTTTCCATTCTCTAGTTTCCATTATCATCTCCACAGAACATTGTAACATTTATACTAGTCCTAGGACTTGTTCCAGTATAGTGTAGAACCCTATGCATTGTATCAGATTCAAATACAATTAATTTCCCTGGTTCAAAATCAACTGTCTTAACACCATCTTCGACAAGTATCTGTAGTTCACCACCTTGGTTAACACTTCCGTCAATCCATAATATTCCAGCATGAGTGCCTGGCATTACATTATGGTTGCCGCCTATACCTTTTTCATTGTGCCAATCAAATCCATTACCAACTCCTGTAAAAGTGGTTCTATTAAACCAGTTATTAGTTATGTTTACTTTGTGTCCTACAGTTTCCTCTATTAGTTGTGTAAAAGTATCCATATCATTTTCTAATGGGTTGTGAACATTATTACCATCAATAGTTTTTAATTTTTCTATTAAAGGATTGTTAATATCTACATTATAAACTTGCATAATAATCTAATAATCCTTTATATCCGTTACAACTATTGTCTAAATCTTTAACGTATCTATAATGTTCTGTCAAACAATGTCCAAAGTGTCTACAGCTTCTACAAATTTGACTAATACTCGTTTTTTCTTTATTTGTCCAATCTATATATTCTTGCCAATTTTCGAGTTCCAGGAAGTATTCTCGGTCATTCAAATCAAACTCTAAAACACCATACTTACCATTAGGTGTTATGTAAATATGATCATCCGAGAAAGCATTATATTCACCATTCAAACTTTCTATAATTTTTTGTTCATTTATAAAATCAAATTTTTTCTCAACATCACATTCCAACCATTTAATAACGAATTCTTCAAAGTCTTTGTGTGTCGTTTTGAAGTTATTGGCTTGATTTATAGAATAAGGTTTTATTTCAACAGACTCTATGGATCTACAAGAATTCAACATATTTACCATATAACTGACAGACATATTCATAACCTCCGGTGAAGCTAAAATTAATACAGCTATAGGCACAGGAGACTGCATCATATTCATAAAAACTTTTTCATGTTTTTCTCTAGCTGCAAAGTCATAACTTACCGAAAGATAGAAATCATCTTCAAAAAATCCATCATGTAACATACTAAAATTTGTTATAATGTTTATCTTTTGTTTATAGTGTTTCCTAATAGTATCTCTTAAACCATAGAAATAATCTTTTTTTAAAGCACCAATTTCACCACCATATAAGTCGATGTGTTCAATGTTTGGTATATTTGATAAAAGTTTGTCTAATTTTTCGAAAGATATTTTTTTCTGGTCAGATAATTGTTGTTCGGTTAGATAACAAAAATCACATCTAAAATTACAATAGTACCAAGGATTTAAAGAAACGAACATTAAATGATATAACTTTCTAAAAATTTTTTATTTTTTTGATTTTCTAAAGTTGTTTGTATGAAATAATGATTTACGGTTGATAGGTCTATCGAGAAGAAAGATCCAGATGAGTGATCAAAAGTTGATTCGGCTTCAATTATTTTATAGAGCAAATCATCTGTGAAATCAAAAAAACAAGGTAAAAAATCAAGTTTATTTGTATCAGACTTCATAAAAATATAATTGGCTTCTTCAACCCAAGAACTACCAGATATGACAGTAAATTCTTTAAAGGCTTGAATATCTTTTTCTGTAATATTTTCCAGTTGAATACTATCAACACCATTACCTATAGTTCTAAAAGGTTTTTTCCATATTTCTGATGTTGTAAACAGTTTAGTAAATTTCGATTCATCGTTTAATATTTCATAAAAATTTGAAAAATCATATTCTCTCGTCAAGTTTAATTTTTTTGTAAAGCCTTTTGTCAATAAATGAACTAGAAAAATTTCTTTTAATTCGAATAGATATTTAATCAAATCTCTCCTAATTAAATTTTTCATAGATTGTTTTAACTCTTCTTTAAAAGATCCATCATATAAAAAGGTGGTCATCAAATATTCTATACTAACACAAGATTTCAAATTGTTAAGATTTTCTTTGTAAGAATTTTTATAAATTGTTTTAAATATTTTTTCGTCTAGTGTATAATAATTCTTATTATCTTTTTTTTCTCCATAATTAAATCTTGAATTATTAAAAATAGTATCTCTAAACAAAAGAGATTTCATTAAAAGAAATATATTTTCTTCTTTAGGATTTTTAAATATCGATTTTAACCAACATGTCAACAGGAATAGATAATTTGTTTCATCAGCATAAATTATAATTTTTTCATTATAATTTTTTAAATGATTGAAAAAACCACTTAATGATTTATATTTTTCAAGTAATTCTTCTATACTTAAAAAACAATCTATAGTAGTATTTTTATTTTCTAATTCTTTGAATATGTACTTAACACCAACTGGAGAAATAAAAATTTTTTTTTGTTGCTCATCTATCAATTCATCCGTGTCTAGATATATTTTGTCAAATAAGTGAATCATACTTTATGCCCTAATAATTATACTCTTTTATATATTCTGTTGGTTCTAAAATACCGGTCAAGCCATTGGCTTCGATGATTTTTGGTGCCAAATTTTTCATCATGTTACAATGTTGTTCAACTAGATTATAATCTTTCATATCTTTTATTGTTTTTCTACAACCATTACAAATCTCAAACATAGGACAAGAATAACAAGACATTTTTAATGATTGTAATTCTTCAACATTTCTAAGAGGAAATATTTTTTTACCAGACATCTCTTGTTTGAAATCTATATTAAAAATTTTATCATCACCAAAAGAACCACAACTATAATAGTCACCATCAGGTTGCAAAGTTCTTATACCACCATCACAATTCCTAAACTGTGGGCAAGTAGTTTCCAAATTTTTCAATCTTTTGGACATTTGTTTCGTGTTGAATTCCCATTCAGTGAGTCCTCTTTCCCATATATCAACATATGTTTTATAAATTTTAGCTAAAAGATAAGGTCTGCCCTCTTGACCCATAATAATATTTTTAAATTTTTTAGGAGGTCCGCTACTTACCGCATAATTCAATTTACACTCTACGTTCATTTTTTTAGCTAATTCAACATTCTTTATAGCTAAATGTTCATTCTCATCAGTGATAACTGAAATAAAATCTGGTCTATATCCACAATGTTCAAGCATCGCATCAGACACTTTCCAAAAATCTTCTTCAGTAAATTCAGATAAATCACCTTTTAATCTTCCTCCACCATATTGAAATGATGTACAAATACCCATTCGTGGATGATTGAATAAATCTTTCCATTTTTCTGGATTTTTATAGAATGGCCAAAGGTTTGAAGTAAATGATATTGATGCTGATGATTCAATGTCATCTAAATGTTTAATTATTTTCCAATAATAGTCTGGATTAACCATTAATGGGTCACCACCATTTACAATTATTGTTCTTGTTTCGGGAAATCTTTCCAAAAATTCAAATATGAACCTTAGAGGTAACAAAGTGTTTTCTTTTTCAGATATTTTGGTGCTTGAACAAAATGTGCATTTAAAATTACAAAGTTCGGTGGGTTTGATGATTAAGTCCATTATAATCTTTCGCAATAAAATCCAAAATTGGCCACAATTCTGGTAAAGTCTTTTTTCATAGATTCTGCTGAATGTTCCCATTGTTTTTGTTGACTCACCATTACTATATCATATTTTTTTGGATGAATAAATCCAGTAATTTCTTTAGAAAAAGAATCTCTAAAACTTATACCTCCACCAATATCTTTATTCGTATCATTAAAATATAAAAGAAAAAGTAAGTTACAACCTTGATCCAAATCATTATGGAAGTTATCAGCACCAATATCTATACCATTCCAAATAGCATTATAACCTATTTTATATTTTGGCCAAAACTGACTAACATATTTTTCAGATAAAAATATGTGCGTTTTCGACAACTGTTCTGTTATATCACTATTATTATTGCAACTTCTATAATATTTAGCGCCATTATTTTGTTTTTCCCATTGCAATTTTGGTAATAAAGGTTCTAAAAATTGAAAACAGGTCTGATCATTAAAATGTGCAAAACCTTTGGTGAAAAAATCAACCGTTTGGACTGACATAACCATATTTGTATTCACAGTCTAAACTATATTCAGTTTCTTCAATATTATCGACACCTAATAACCCACACAATTGACGATTACATTCTCTTATCTGAGCTTTAATGGTATTGGTATAAGGTTCCAAGTTTTCTATTTGTTTCATATAAATTTCATATTTTTCTGGTTCATCTTGGTAATCGTGTAGTTTTGTAATCCACAAATTGTATATTTCCGCACACAAATCACGTTCTCTGTGGAGTTGTTTTTTTTTCTCAAAAATTTCTTCAACCGTATTCATACATTGGTTCCTTCAACTCGGAAAATAATTCGTTTAAAATTATTTTTTTGTTTCTTTGTAAAAATTCCTCCACAGCATCATTTCTGAGTTTACCTTTTAATATCTTTAAATTTTTTGGCTCGGTCTCAGGATTCAAAATATCTGCAGCTTCTTCACATAACTCTCTAAACTCAGGAAATTCACTCATCACATTAAAACAAGTTTTGCCGAAATAAGGTACCGAATGCTTATCTATAAACATCGGATAAAGATTTTGCAGTAGCCAGTTTCCACAAAGATTCATCATCCACATTTCAACAACATCTTCTCTACTAAATGAATAACAACTTGCAATCGTTTTAAAATAATGTCTTTTCTTAACATAAAGACTTTGTAAGTTATCCACACCATCTTCATCGATAATATCCGTATAGACATCAACAAGTTCTATATTATATTTTTTTAAATATTCTGTTTTTGATAATTCTGAATCAGGTAAAAACATATAGTCGTGTCTAAAACTTGTCCATGCTTTAAAATTCCAAAGTATAGTCATTTCATCATAAAAGTCTTGTAAAGTAGAACCAGGCATAGCCATTATAAGTTCGATAGCTGGTACGGGAAAGCCTTGTTTGTGACATTTTTTATAAATGTGTTCACTCAATTTTATCTTATCTTCAAAACTCAAATCGATTCTATTGGCAACTTTCATAGCTTCATTACTGATGCTCTGTATACTAACAGTAGGTACCACACTAATATAAGAAGGTCCTTCATCAGCCTTTGCAACCTCTCTTTTGGTATTAACTGGACTATGCGTTTCCGGGCCAGAACCAACAACGTCAAACCACGCATCAATTAACTTAATTCTCCTATTCAAGTCTTTACTTTTCATTGTACTGATGTCGGTTAAATTAACTCTGTTATCCCACCCAAATTTAAATATCTCAACATCTCTATCGAAGAAAACACCGAAGTTTGCGTCAGTTAAATAGACATCCCTAAAACCAGCTTTCTTTAGAGCAAGAATATCTCTCTTAACAATATCTAAAGGTTTTTTATAAATTTTTGATTCTATACCTCCACCCCATTCACAGTAAACACATCCATACGGGCATCCTCTTGTGGTTTCAATTATGCAAAAAGGTTCAAGACTATTTTCTCTTGCGTATTCTCTAGTTTCTTTTAGAAAATCATAATGTTCTTCATAAACACTATAATCGGGCATAAATTGTGAACAAGTTTTACTACTTCTTAATTCCCAAGATATATCTGAGAAATTTGGTTTTCCTCCAGTTTCAATATAAGAATCAATCAATTCTTGTAAAAAAACTTCTCCAGGTTTTGTTGCTTGAGAAATAAAATCATAATACCATCTTTTTAATAAAAACGTTTGGTCGTTAGTTCCTATGTGTGGTCCACCCAAAACACATAAACATTCTTTATCTTTAGATTTTATTAATTTTGCTAGGTCATCACATATGTCGTAATTCCAAATGTAACTTGAAAATAAGTATATGTCTGCTCGACCCACTTCATCATATATTTCTTGAACAGAAGTATATTTGTCGTATTTGTAGGGTGCTGGTATCCACTCTACCTTATCGTTGTTTTTTCCAAATCTCTTATAATGAGATTGAAACATCAAATATGCGGCATTATTAGCTAAACACCAGTCGGCATGAGGAGGATTTATAAAAGCAACTTTCATATGGTATAATCAAAACTTACAACTCGCCTTTGAATTTTTGTGCTTTCAGCTCGGTGCCAAAATCCTCTAGCATTAGATACACAGAATAAAGAACCAGAGAGTGGTTGAAAGGATTTTTCTTCAAAAATACCGTTTTCTTTCCATTTGAATTGGATGGCACCTCCAGTTTCCTTGGCCGTATTGTCATAATAAAATAAAAAGAATATGTCATATTGCTCAAACATATCCGTATGCCATCCTTGATTGTCCCTATCAACTCCATCCCATACAGTATATTTCACAAATTTGGAATCATCACCCCAATGTGGGTCAACATATTTCGTTTTTATATATTGAGAAGCCACCTTTAAACTATAATTTAACTTTTCTGGTAAATCAATTTCATCGTTATCCCTACTTCTTTCTTCGGTATTCAGAAGTTTATAATTGTCTAGTGATAAAATGTCCAATAAATCTGGTTCCGACAATTCATAAAAACCATATTGTTCAATTTGTTGTTTGATATTTAAATTCGACATTTATAATCCTACGTCTTGTTCTACTTCTAGATGCTCTATGTTTATATTTGTCCGATTGGTTTAACCAAACCAATGTTCCGGATGTAGGATGAATAGTGAATTCTTCTTTTTCATTTTTAAATTCAAGATATCCATCATGCAGACAATCATCCAAATAATATAAAAATGAACAATCTTGTCCGTATCCATTATCAACGTGCCATTCTAATGATTTTTTGTCAACACCATCCCATAAATTGGCAGAGACAATGTTTGCTGGCCTGAATGGAGACACATATTCAGTATAAACATAATTGGCAAAAAAGTTTAAAAAATCTTTTTGGGAGTTTGTATAAGTAATCTTAAAAGGTGAATCACTTACATTAATAATCGGTTCATATTGAATTTCATCAAATTTTTTTAAAATCAATTCATCTTTCATTACAGAAACACCATTAATAATATAATTTGTTAAAAACTCATTCTTTTGTTGTATCATAACCAAAATATTCTTCTATTTGTTGTTTAGACAAAAGGTTTTCAGCCAAATTGAAAGTTATAACGAACAACATATTCTTTTCATTAGCCCAAAAGTCAAATAAATTTTTACCTTTATAAATGTTTTTCTTGTAAAAATTTTCGTAAAATTTAAAATTTTCTTGATTTGAATTCAACAATAGAGAGATGAATTGTCCATCTTTTAAGATCGATATGAAATTTATTCCAGAATAATCTTCATCGTCCACTACAGGAAATTTTTCAATATAATCTTTAAAAACTTTCCCATTTTTAACTGTATAGACGTTATACAAACTCAAACTTTGAATTAATGAAACCCATTTTTCTAAAATTTGTTTATTACTTTCTATAAATTTATCAATATTTTTATTTCTATCGAAATAATAATTTGGTTGGTCAACTTTAGTTTTTTTAGTTTTTGTATTATTGATGAAATATGATAAAATTCCAAACACATCATTTTCAATTGAAGGTAAACTAACTAAAAGTGTTGAATTCAAATACTCTTTTAAAAATTCTTCATACTCTTTTTGATCGGTGAAAAATACATCACTAGGTATTTCCAAATTACTTAAATATGTTAAAAGTTTTTTTCCTTTGAGCTCACTTTTATCATAGTTAATATTAAAAAAAACGTCTTTATCTGTAAAATGTTTTTTTAAATCATCCATCGACAAAGGAGCAGTTACTTCAATAACATTCATAAAATTTATCTCCTACCTCTACTTTTATGACAACTCTGATGACAAGAACTGTGACAAACACTATAACCAGTAATTTGTAATGTGTTGATAGAAGTGTTCAAAACGGCTACTAGTTGTTCTTTATACTTATTTAATTTTGATGCTGAAATTGTTGCACCTTTAACTGGTTTATCTGGCACAAGAGTAGCTGGTAAACCAGTTGCTGCTGGAGTGAGTCTAGAAGTAGTATTTAGATGTGTAACCCCAGATTTGGTTTCTGATGATTCCTTTGCGGTAAACCTAGGGACACCGGTGTGGTAATAAGGGGGATAATTATCACCCGAATAATTATTTGTTGCTGTTATAGTTCTTTTAACACTTACTGTTTGTATATTTGTATAATAATAAGCCTGTTCCGTCAAAGCATCTACGATAGTGGAAGCTTTGATCTGTTCAGTGGCAAGACCATCTAAATCTGTATTTAATTGTCCCACTGAAGCTGTTCCTTCAGTATAAAGGGCGTTGTCAATTTCCGGAAAATGTTTATTAGATTGATGGTATATAATTGTTGGTATAGTAGCTCGAAGATATGCTACAAAAATATCCATAATGTCGTCACTCTCAATTTCATCATCTTGCGTAAAATTAGTTGCCATTTTTCTAAGACTCCCTTATAATTATAATCTTTCTTTTACTATTTATACCACTCAAATGAGACATTAAACTCTTAGGTGCAGCACAAACATCATTTTGCCACTCCAACTGATGGCAATCACCACCACAATAAGAGAATACCTCACAATTATAACATCTACTGTCTCCCATTTTTTCACAAGTAATATTATTTATTCTTGTGGGATTATTAATTAATGCTTTCACATCATCATCAATATTACCAAAATATTCTTCTGGAGCAGAATTTGGACAACCAGAAATTGTTCCGTCAGCATTTATCGTAAAAAGTTTTTCTTCACAGTCCCTACAAAAAGTTCCAGCTTTTGTAAATCCAGATTCAAACTTCATATAAACATTTTCTAAAAACTCATTTTTAAACCAAGTTCTCGCATTATATTTTTCACTCTGTTTGTGCATTTCCAAAAACCATTTATCCTGTTCTTCATTGGTAGGAAAAATTTCTGGAAACAGATTTGCATTACCATTTTTAGTTAATCTTTCTAAACTAATTTCATCAAAACCCATTTCTTTTACAAACAATAATAATTTTATGGGTTCAATTTCCAACGTATCTTTTGTAACACTCACAAAAAGTTTTAATTTGATACCCTCAGATATCAATCTTCTTACATTATTTTCCCAAAGACTAATTTGTTTCTGATTCTCAAATCTTATTTTGGGATCCCAGCTTGTTGCTATTGAACCAGAAAGTGGCCCTTTCATAAAATCTATTATCTCATCGGTAAGTTTAAAAACTAAATTTGTTGTTACGCCCCATGAAACACTATTCCACAAACTATTACAGGAGTCATAAATTTTTTGCATCTCCTCAACAGGTGCTAAAAAAGGTTCTCCTCCATGAAACTCAAAATGTATATGATTCAAATCTGGTTTAACATCTCGGAATCTATGAATCCAATCAATTATTTTATCAGTATTCCAAAATATTTTTTTACCATTTTTTCCGTTGGTAAAACAATGCTTACAATTCAAATTGCAAGTCTCAGTGGTTTTCAAGTAAATATTAACATCTTGCATGATTTGTATGATTTGTATGAACGACAACGTATAAATAGACAATAACAATATTATATAGGAGATTACAAGATGATTATTCATCTGTTTAAAAAAGTATACCTAAATTTGGACTGGGATATTAGTTTGGAAGAAGACAGAATTGTCGTTTCAACAAATCAAGGTTATGGATTAAGTAACGCATTGCTTGATTATGATTATTCTTATCCAAAAAAACTTGTTGCTTATGGACCAAGTATTGAATATCTTATCGGTGAAAATACTGAAAAAACTGAAGATGAGAGTGTTTACTTTGAAGAAAAGATAACACAAATAGGTTTACCAAAGGAAAAATTTGCTTCGGATTATATCGATTTTTTTACAAAAGTATATGAACATTCCGAACAGACGGGAAAACCATTAACAATTCATGCTGACTTAGATTCCTATATGTCGTTGATCATGAATTACTACAAAATAATTTTTCCAAATTTAGATTTCAAGTCCTTATCAAGAATATTGAAAAGTTGTTATTATAGAACAACTTTCATAAAACAATTAAACACTTATACCAAGAAAAGCACCTTTACAGAACAAAAATATTTGGGATATTTTTACGCAAATATGTTGGAAAGAATGTCGGAGTTTGAAAAAGAATACGACTTAATTTCCTTCGATTCAAAACAGAAAGAATTAGAAGAATTTTACGATAAAATAAAAGAAAATTTGAGTATAGAATACTATATTTCTTCTTACATCTATGATGGTTCAAAAAAAGAACAATTGAAAAAAATTGTGATGTTGATGATTTATAGGCATAGTGAAGAGATATTAGAAGAACATGTCATGCACTTTCTTACCGCATTTTTGAGAAAACCATTCCAAAGAAAAATGGGATTGAAAGAATATAATTTAGATAACGCCGAAGAAATTTTTACCGACCCATTAGTTGAAAAATTCTTAAAGACGAGTGTTTGGAGATTTAGTGAAGAATTTGAAAGAATAAATTTTTCCAATTACACAAAAGAAGATTTGGACGAAATTAAAGCCACTTTAGAAAAAATTAATGACTGTTTTTATGGTCTAACCGAAGAATCTGACCTTGTTGATTTACTGAGATTTAATTACTCATATTACCTATTGGACAATAAAATTTCTGATGATGAACTTCAGTCTATTATTAATAAAGAATCTGAAACGGATAACGAAATGTCTATGTGGACCGCAGAAGATCAAAATACCATTAATGTATATTTGATACAAGAATTTTTTGACATCAAAAATCAAAGTAAAGTGGATTCGTTAAAGCCTTTCCGTTTAAGGTAATAAAGGAATAAAAATGATTAAAAATATTTTTCCAGTTAATATTGTCGTTAAAGATTACGATTTGTCCGAAGAATTTAATATAGAATTAAAAAAAAGTGTTGAAACAATTTTTCAAAAACGCTTATTGGATTCTGGACTAACTAGAGATGAATTAGGTGATACTGAATTTCCTCTTTTTACGGAAGAAAACAAAAAAGAATTTCCTGTTTTGAACAAAATGTTGGAAATTATGACTGAAGGATTCGTAGAATTGGCAGAATCTTATAATAATAATGAATTAGATAAAAATGATATTCTTTCATCTGTGCAGAGCAATATTGGCAAACTTCCTTTTATGCAAAAAGGTACTTACAAAAAAACTCATAACCATACAGGCGCTTCAGCTTTTGCCATTTTTTATTTAAATGATATTGATAATGATAAACACGGCGGCGAGCTGATTTTAAAAGACCCAGCATTTCATTCGAATCTGGGATTTCACCCTCCAGAAGAACACGGCATAGAAACTAAAAAGAATAGGTTGATTGTTGCACCAGGTTACATCTGGCATGAAGTGTCACCTTATTTGGGTGATGAAGAGAGATTGTCCATTGTTATGAACTTAGATTTAAAAGTCAACTTACAGTAGAGTAAAATTTTTCCAAACCAAAACTAAACATTAACGATTCAGTATTATTGATGGCTCTGTGCGCCTGTCCTTTTGGTATGAAAAATTCTTGGTTTTGTTCTATGGTATAAATTTTTCCAAGTGTTTCTATTTGTTTTTGGCCTTCTATGACATATAGTAAAACATCTTCATTATCTACATGTTCGGGAAAACTATGTGAATTTTCATATGAACGGAAAACGTGGCAAGTCACAAAACCTTTATGTTTAAATCTTTTCTTTATGTCCAAACATATCGAATTTATTTCTTCACCATAATATTCCATATGTTCCAACTTTATAGTTTTTCCATAATAGGAATGTAACTGACCAACGTTAGACAAGTAAATTTGCCTACCTTGGTTATCTATGATACTAATTAACTGTTTATCATAAACCAAATCCGTATTAACGAATGTGTCAAACTCATCATAATTCATATTTAATATTATTTTTCTACAATGAAAACATCAAATGGCATTATTATCCTAGGAAAATCAGAATATGATTGCATGGTTTCATGCCACAAATAACTAGGAAATATAACTATATCACCCACTTTAACCTCCAATACTTCGACAGAGAATTCTTTTTGAGATATTACATCACTATTATAACCTCTGTTTGCATTGTTTCGTGGGTCATACATGAGTAAATCACCATCAGTGGCTGAAACATAAAATACACCACTCAAAATACTACAAGCGTGATTATGGTATATGATATTTTTATGATCACTAGCATGAATTTTTATACTGAATTCATCTTTATATTCCCAAACCTCACTTAAATATTCTTTAACCTTTTCGTTGATATAGTCTACAACTTCTTCAAGTTCCTTTTCGTTACTCAAATTTATGTTGGTGTAATTTGTTGGGAAATTATGCTCTTTGAATGAAGACACCAAAAAATTAAAACAATTTTGAATCGTATTTGTATTAGAAATATTATCTATCAGTATCCTAGTTGGCCAAAGACTTTTTATCATCGACATATTTAAAAACTTCCTTATATAAACAAGTGTTCATATCCTCTTCTATAAATTTAAAATCATGTTTTATGAAGCAAGTAAAAGAACACTTTTGATAATATTCACAAGAAAAACAATTGTATTTTTCGATAAAATTCTGGATAATTTTTGGTGAACCCACTTCGTCAGATTTTCTATCAGCCAAAAATACAGAACCAGAACACCCTTCCGGTATAAAATTATTTTTCAATACAGTAAAATTGTTGCCTCTTGTGCAAGTCATTTTGTTTTGTTTCTCTTTACCAACAAAAGATGCAACATTCAAAACGTTAGGATACTTGTCAACTAACAATTTATAAAACTCAAAGGTGTTTTTTTCAGATGGCATCTGAAACTTATTAGTTTCAGTTTTTCCAGCAGGCAAAAAAGAATCAAAATCAATAACACAATTTTGATAGATATGATCAAAAAAATCATCACCTCTCATCAACGATTGTATATTTTGTTTAGTCAAAACAACATTGACTGTTTTAATTTTATCTTTAAATATTTGAAAGTTGTTTTTAAATACGTTCAGAGTTTCGCTGTTAAACCTACCAGCCATGTCATAAGAACTGGAAATATTTAAATTGTTTTTCTCCAAAAAGTTAAATATTTTTTCCGTCTGTGTGAAAATCAAATTAGTAACAAAATTAAAAATTACTTTCTTATCCTTATCGACCTTTTCTATAACTTCATCAATAAATTTTTGATAAATGTCTAGATAACCCTTTTCTATCCAATAATCTTGAAATAATTCTCCACCCATGGTATGAATGTAAAACTCTTTAGACCTTCGATTATTATTAATAAAGTCAACAACAAGAGGAACCTTTTTCATTATTTCTTCTTCAGTTGATCCGGTCATGTCATCGTGTTCTTGTGGGCAAAAAGCACAAGACAAATTACAATGGTCAAATAAAATCAAAACAATTTCACTGTGGTCTACAACCTTAGAATTAATTATATTATAAAAAGAAATTGGTTGTTCAATCATATCATAATCTATAATATCATCTATAAAAATTAAAGTATAACAACTTCTACTAATCCCTCTTCTTCAGTTTTCTTTGACTTCAATGCAATCATTCTAAGTGGTGTTATTATTTTTATATCACTAACAATACCAACTCCTGGAGTTTCAGAGACAATAATCATATCACCTTTTTTAACTTTTCCTATAACTCTGACAGGAACTCGTCCTTTAAGTCCAACCATCGTTCCATTTTTCAACTCACTATTCATTATATATGCGGGTTTTGTTGACACAATACCAACAACTGACATTATTTTGTCTTTTGTTGCCGCAGTAATTTCTTTTTTACCACCAATCATCATAATTGTTCCCTCGACATATTTTGCATCAGCTAGATAATTTTCCGCCAAGTCAGCATATTTTGCTGATGAAGCAACACCATTGAAATTCGTTGCCCAAACATCTCTCGACGTTGCTATATCACCAGAACATTTTATTGCTGCGTTATCATCATCATCATATTTACTAGATGTAGCTTTGCTCCATCCAATAACAAGTCGGCCGCTAAGGCTGGTATGACCATTGTTTTTTATTCCAAATACGGTCTTGGCGGCGCCGGAGTCGCCAGTAACTACTGTTCCACCACTAACAACATTAGTAGCATTAGTGGCAGTAGTGGCACTACCAGCACTACCGGCAGTAGTAGCACTAGTAGCAATAGCAGCAGTACCTGTGATGTTTATGTCATATGTTCCAGGTGCAGCTGATGTTCCAAGCCTAGCTCGTGGTAATAAACCAGATGTTATTCTACTAGCGTCAACATTTAATGTACTGGTAGAAGACAGGTCAACTCCCTGCGGGTCACCCCACTCATACCCCTTATTACCATTCCAATATAATATTTTACCTGATGTGGTCGATTCTGGCGCAGCAAAGAAAGCCGTTGTGTTTGCATTAGACTGTATCACCAAATTATTTGCAGAACCGTGTAAAATATTTTTCGTATGGTGTGAAAATTCAAAAGCGTTTGTGATTGTTAAGTAATTATTTCCGGAGAAAGTTTTATCGTTTGTAAAAATTCTCCAAAGTGGAACATCAGCATTCCTACCTGTTTGCGTTTCGAGCCATGAGAAGTAAGTATTTGATTTATTTCCTCTATCAAAATTAATCGTAATGTCGTCAGTGCTACCTTGATTTTGGTTTTGATTTGTGTTGAAGTTTATTTGTTTTCCTGTAAAGAAAACAGTTCCTGTATTATCAAATGAAACATTAGGAGTAGAAAGTTTTGCACCGTCGCCAGCGAGTGTAAGTGAACCATAGAGAGTTTGTGTACTTGTACCAACCAATGGTGAACCAGTTGTTCCTTTTACTATAGCGGTGTTTGATAACGTATATGCTGCATTAGCATAAACACCAGTAGTGTTTTGACTTATGTAAGCTGAGTTTGCATGTAAGTAGGCTGAATTAGCATAAACACCAGCAGAGAGTGCATCCACTTGTGCTTTATCTGCGGCACCCTGAGCAGTAGCGGCATCAGCAACCGCAACGTTAGCCATAAAATATGCTGAATTAGCATAAAGACTTGCTCCAGTATTCACGTTTAGTAATGCAGTATTGGCGGTAACATATGCAGCATTGGCATAACCCCCAGCTATTTGTCCACCAGCAACTAAAGCAGTATTGGCGGTAGCATATGCAGCATTGGCATAACCACCAGCTATTTGTCCACCAGCAACTAAAGCAGTATTGGCGGTAGCATATGCAGCATTGGCATAAACTTGAGCTGAATTCGCAGTCATATAAGCCGTATTGGCATAAACACCAGAAGTGTTTTGTGTCCTAAATGCTGAATTGGCATAAGATATAACACTCGTTATATTTGTATTTTGTATGGCACTAACTCCATTAGAATAAACACCTTCTCCAACAGCTCTATCAAATGCAACCTTCAAAACTCTTGCAGAAGCAACTTCTGTTGTACTTGTTCCGGTTGTTGTGTCATTAATGTCTGCTCGGTCCAAAATCTTATACATGGAATTCCAAGTATCACCTGTAGAAACCTCCCACCAATCATCAACTTCATTCCAAGATATTTTTGCGTCAGTGCCATCAGGTCTTTCATTTACAATATTGGCATTTTTGTTTAATGTTGCACCATCATTTAGTGTTAATGTATCTACTTGTAAAGCAACTTCACCAGTTTGTGTAAATTTACCTGTGACGGTTAAAGGAGCTTCGATAACTGTGGTCAATAATCTAGTTGTGCCTTGCGTCACAACTAGTGCATCTGATGATGATGTGTAACCTTCAATTCTAACGTTTCCTGTTTGAACTGTTAGATTATTTGTTACATTCATTTGTTCAACATCCAACCTTGTTATGCTGACATTTGAAATATTGGCGGTGTTCGCATTAATTAAATTAACATTTGAAGTTCTAATCAAAGCTAATGTAGCGTTAGCTGTATTTGCGTTAACCGTGCTAATATTTGCGGTTGTTGAAAGAACTAAAGTGACATTTCCTGTATTTGCATTAATTGTAGAAATATTTGAAGTTCTAATCAAAGCTAATGTAGCGTTAGCTGTATTTGCATTAATCTCGTCAGCTTGTAATAATTCGTTGTAAATAGTACCAATTGTTGAGTTGGTTATATTTGATGTGTCCGAATCAAATGCTGTTATTGTTCCAGTATTGATAGTCGCATCATTTGATATTAACGTGACGATATTACCAGTTTGATTTGCTGTCAGGTTTCTTATGATGGAAGTGTTTGCAAATGTTGTATTTGACCTCAAGTAATACACATTAGCCTGTGTATTTTGTAATGTGATAATTTCAGCATAAGGCAGCGTATCTAAAACCTCAATTTTAGCATAAGTTGCATAGAAAGCATCTACGTTAGCACCTTGAGTGTCAACTTCGGACGATATAACGGTATCTATTCTTGCATTACCAGTCGGTATAATTAAAGCGTCATCAACGTTACTTAAATATAACAAACCATCAATAACAGAACTACCTGTAATATTAACATTTGTGTTTGCGTAAACATTTTCCACATAAATGTCTCCTGCAACTTCCAAGTCATTTGAAACGAGAGCATTATTTGCAACAGTAAATGATCTTCCTGGACCATTAACTTCAACAGTACCACCAGCAATAATATTACCTGTGGCTGAAGATTCAACACCTAATAATAAGTTTTGTGATAGAGTTAAGTCTTTCTGGAAAAGAACATTATTCGCAACTTGAAGTGGAGTTCCCTCAGCGGTGATTGTTAAAGATGCTGTTTCAGAAACTATTAGTGTTCCCTCATCTTTCTCATATGTACCAAAACCCAGATCGTTTAAATCTGAAGCAGATCGATTTGTTTGTATTCTCCACTCATCGATTGTATTAGTTCTAGCAATTGTTGGTATTGTAGTCGTAGGCATTTCTAAACTTTAATCCTTTTTATTTAACAATTTTTTCAACATATCTTTAATTTCAGACAATTCACCACTCATCTCTTCAACTTGGTCTTTGAGTATATTTATGTCGTTATTTTTTGATGAGATTTTTTCACTCATACGTTTTCTATTTTCGTTTTGTAATAAGATGGATTCATTGATGGCCAATAAAGCCTTATTATTTGTGTTTTTGACAAATTGGCCACCTTCCACATTTACTAATTTTTTTGTTACACTATCCATTTTTAATCCGCAGGTAAAGCAATAATTCTCAAATCTTTAACTGAAGGAACAACAGCCGGGTCTGAAGAAGTCATAACAATTTTTACAGAGAAAGTTTTGAAAGAATCAAATGTTACTCCAGTATCAGAAACATATTTTGCACTATTTTCCGTTAAGGATGGTCTGTATTCATATTCAACATATTCATCTGGGTCAATGTTTGGTTTGGTTGATGGGTTAAAACAAACAAACTTTTGATAATTTCTATCTTTAAAATCTGTTGAATCAGAACCAGACAGTAATTTATAGAATACATGTAATTCTGTTCCTGGTGGTTTGTTAGCTCTAAAGAAAACTCTCAAATCACCAGCATCAAACCCATCGGCCAATTGAACAGGTTTTGTTATATATCTGGCTTCACAAGGTCCACCGCTGGGGTCAAATTCACTATTCAAAACAATATTAGCATTAACTGGTTCTGTAGCACCATCTGAATTTGGATATGATATTGTGAAGTCATCCAAATAATTAGCACCGGTTGAATTTACTACAATTGCAGTCACCTTACCATCAACATCAACTGTAGTTTCAACATCCGCTCCAGTGCCAGAACTTGAAGTAACTGTGATAGCAAAACCATCACTATACTCTGCGCCAGGATTAATTATATTAAAGTCATCTTCATTTATTTCACCATTATCAATAAAGTTTTCCCAAGTATTCAGTTGCATACCCTCTAAAGATATTAAAGGTGAAACTGAATCATCATTTGATGTGATAGTGACTGCAACAGTAAAATCACCAGCGTTGGTCATTTCTTTTCTTCTAGAACCTACCGTATAATTTGTGTCAAAACTCATATCATAAATTATGTCGGGACTTATAACTCTATATGAAGTCTCTTTTGTTCCTGCATAAGGCTTGGAGATGAAAGAGTAACTAATTGATGTTGGACTTTCAGAAAGTCCCTCTAAAGAATTAGATAACACTCTAAATTTATCAATATATTTCACAGAACTGTGTCTTGGAGATTGCATTGAAAGTGTAACTGTGCCTGTGTTGAACTTACATCTATTAATCTCAAACATCATATCTTCATTTAAATATGGCACATATTCCATTGCGTTCTGAGATTTATATAAAGTTCCAACATATGGATTCACAGAGACATATTCATTGTTTAGAGTTGATGCACCTTTTTCTGCCGACCATATTTGATAATCTGGGCTTTCAGTGGCGACAACTAAAGCATAAAGTCCTGGTTTTAAGAAAATAGGATAATCAAAGGTGAACGTTGTTTTCGTGTTGTCATTATTCACACTAGGTGAATTGGTTACAACAACATCATCTGGCATCATTTCAACATAAGAATTTGGAATAACATAATCCATTGATGGAGCACCATTGACTGTAGGTCTTATCTCCACTCTAACCGGCAATGCATCATCTTTTGCTGAGAAAAATATGCTCACACTATCTAAAGAAATTCCATTTGGATACTTCGATTCATCAACAAAGAATGTTTGTGCTGTTGGATCGCACATCCAAGTATTTGTAATTTGTGATGAAACCGTAGTTGACTGTAGAAGCGGAGTTGTTGCATTTCCAACAAGTTTTACAGCTTGGTCGACATTAAAAGATGTATCAATCAAAGAAGTTTTACTTACAGTAACACCAGAAGAAACAAATGTTTTTTCCGAGAAAGAAATAGCATCTGCATCATATGTGTTATTGAATGATTCAGTGATTCTAAATTTTCTCTCACCACTTCTGAAAGTTGCATTTGGTGGGTAGAAAACACCACCAATTGCACCAAATACATTTGTACTGTTATAACCAATACTATAAACAAATTCCTGGCTTCTTTCAGCAACTTGTGTATTTGATGATAACGTTGCAACTTTAGTTGAAGTATTATAGGAACTAATAGTATAAGTTGAACCATAACCACCAAAATCTGAAGTTGTTCTAACTAATGTTATTGTATTTCCACTAATGTCAACTGAAGGAGCATCAGCAGCTAATGTAATAGTTGTTGTAGTTATTGCTTGAGTGACACCACATCTATGATCGGCAACTGAAGATATTATAGCTGTGTAATTTGAGTCAAGACCGTAAATGTACTTACCAGATAAAGATGTGTCATTTTCATTTACAATCCAAACTTTATTTGTGCCCTTTTCTATTGATGCAACATATCCTAAATTATAGGCATTTCCATTATCACTCATATAATTAGATTTTTGTGTCTCAACATCACTATTGTTTGATCCAATTATACAGAATTCTCCGGGTTTTAATTGATGTGAAGATGTTGTTACTGTAACTCTAGTTGGCGTTACGGTAAATCTATCAACGGAAGTATCATCAAAGAAAGAATAAAATCTTTTATTTGGCCTCAAACCAGTGCTCTTGAAGTATATCGATCTAGGTTTGAGATAGGGATTTATAGAGAAATCTGTGATAAAACTACCAACATCATATTCAGATGATGAAGTTCCTATCTGATTCATATTCAGTTCAGCACCTTGGTTTATATAAACACGGTCTGTTGTTGTTTGTTTATTACCATAAGTCATTTTACCGAGATATACAGTAGAATTTTGAACCTCGGATTTTGTTTCAAACCACTTTTGGTCTACCATTTTAGCAAATGGGTTATCAGCATCATTGTTCCATGTTGGGTTGTTATCACTAATCCATTTGAAACCAGAATTGACCCAATTGAAAGCTTCTTGTAATCCTTGGTTTTCCTTCAACACCACTTTAGCTGAAAAACCTGTATCTTTATCACTAGTGAATTCAGGATACAAATTCATCACACCTTTAAAATTACCAAACAGAGCACCAGCAACGGTTGTGGCTTTTGTTGCATACGGTTGTTGAGCAAACATCTCGGAAGTATGAGTCAGTGAAAATAGTTTTTTAGTGCCTGTACCATGCACAGCATAATTACCAGTCGAATCACTTTCTCTCCAATTTAATGACCAGGTTTTCATCAAAGATGCTGGTTTTAAAGTTCCATTTTCAATTTTATTTCTGTTATCAAAACCAACATCATAATAAGATGCCTGAGCTGTCGTGTCAACAAAACTATCAACTAAAATACCATATTTCGACTTTTCGAAACCATTAGCATCAAAAATCTTAGAATCATTGGCATTTTTTTCTAGAGCATTTAAAGCAACATAATATTCCAATCCTTTGATTCTATTTTCAAAGGCACCAATATCTTTCATCGTAAATCTTCTATTATTATGGAATTCAGCTTTGATATCTTTGACATTTTCGGTGTAAGGTGGTATGTGTAAAGTATAGATTAACATATCACCATCTTTGACTGGAGGAGCTAAAGGCTCAACTCCAGCATTACCTTCAATAACAACAATTTCTCTGGATGGTTTTACAACCAATCTGTCTATTCTACTCAAATAATATTCGAAAGAAACTTCAGATGGAGTGTCTGGGTCAGGACAAACAGCATTTACTAAATTGTCAGAATTTATAGCTCTAGTTGGTCTGAAATCAAAAGAAGACCTACCACTCAACAATTTACTGTTTGTCTTATCCAAAAATTTAGTGATTTCTCCATATGTTAAATTTGATGTTGGGTCAATATACGAATCAACGGTAAATAAACCTAAATTTTGTGGAGAAGGTGCTGCGGTATGTCTCAAATATTTAAACTGAACATATATTGAACCACCTATAGGAGAACTATAACCACGTTTCAATCTAATTGATGCGTGGTCATAGTGTGTATTTCTTTGTCCCGTGTCAAGTTCATATCTATCAGTAACGTCATACAATGGATCCGTTAACATTGATGTTGTAACGTTTGCACTACCAGTTCTTGAATCAATAATTTTTACAATTTCATAAACGTCAGGAACTTTTAAACTGACCGGAACACCAGGCGTTTTTAATTTTCTAACTGTTCCCTCATCACCTTCATTTTCATTGTCGAAAACGACACATCCAATATCCGGAAACACCCAACCTCCAGTTATAGCTGTTCTTGTTCCCTCATCACCATTTTCCAAATCTGAACCTTGAGACAAACCTGTTGAGCTATCAACAGTACGAGCAACAAGTTCGTGACTTATATCATATTTCGGATAAAGAGTTTTTCTTCTAACAGCTCCTGTAGAACCATCTTCTGCGTTATTAATTTTTGTTAGAATGATTAAATCGGCTTGAACGCCAGCAACATCAGCAAAATTGATATTGATGGAACCACTACCACTATCAGAAACTGTAATTGCACTGTTGGCTAAACTACAAATTTGGCCTGGAAAAATATCATCATCGGAGGATGATGCTGACCCACTCTTAATAAAACAAATCATATTGTTTAGTATTGTTAAATCACTTAAAGTGCCTGGAGTTCCAGTTAAAAATGGAAAAGTATCTCCAGTTGTAGGGGAAATTGTAGCATCACCATCACCATTTGAAACAATACCACTGTAAACTTTTCTAACATATAAATCCATATTAGATATTGTTCCATCTTTTATGGAATCATAAGGAACATCGAATATTAACCCCTGTCTATTTGGTTCTTTAATGAAAGAATCGTATGTTGATAGTCCCTGTATTGTTGTTGCAGTTCTAGTTGCGGGGTCAATAATTGCACTAAAAGATACGTCACTGTTTGTGATAGATTTGGCTCTCTTAAAATCCGATTGAATTGTAAAAGTCATACCTGATGTTGGCGTGAAAGGTAATGCCTCAGACAATTCTAAAGTTTTTGCAGAACCGGAAGAATCTGATATTTGTATTGGTGAAACAGTTAAGCCCGCACCTACAGTTATTGAGAAGTATAATCCAACATATGAATCTACTGGTAACTGTGCGAATGATGCTGGCAAAACGATGTGTGTTGTTGAACATCCTGATCCAACAGCGCCACTAATGGTTGTTGAAGTTACATCAAAAACATTAATTGTAAATTTATGGTCACTACCAACGTCCAAAGCATCAGCAGTACTATAATACTTCATCATATTGGCTCTTAATGTTCCTATTTTTGATGAACTATAAGCGGCTGGTGTACTGGAATCAATATCAGCTGGTTCGACACAATGCACATCCAGTAAAGGAAATTCGGATATTGCTAATGTTCCACCAACTGTATTTGCAACAAGATAACTTGAATAGTTTGTGGGTAAGTCATAGTCCGAAACACTGGAAGTTACTCTTGCACGATTTAATTCCAACCTAGTTGGTGCGATAGTTTTAACCTCATAACCACCAACGTAAGCTTTACCAGGATCTAAAACAGCAGAGAACGTGTTTGGATCAACATAATCATTGTTTGCAGTTTGCACATATCCTTCTTCTAATGAAAGTACAAATGGATCTACAGTATAGTTTCCAGACTCTTCATATGTTCTTCTTGCTAAAGTTTTTTCTATTTCACTATAAATGGGGTAATCAATTTCTTTAGTTTTAACACCATCAACCAATCGAATGACTTCAATAAAAGAAGATTCGTCCGCAGAATCTAAAGTTCTTTTGCTTAATGTGGTGTTAATTTTAAATCTTGTTGCGCCTGGTGCTTGATAGTTAAAAGAACCTTGAGCTGGGTCTAGTAAAGAAACGTCATCAATTTCATCAATAACAATCTCTTCAAATTCAATACCAACTCTATAAGAAGGTTGTACATTTACAGTTGTAGTATTTAAACCAATTCTGTAAAATTGTTCTAACACCAAATACTGTGGGTTTACTTTAACGAATTGACCTTTAAAATAATAAACACCGTCTTGAATACTTGCAACATAAGAACGACCAACAGAATTTGTTGGTTTTACTTGGGCATAAAGTTCTTGGCCATATACTTTTAATTCATCAGACTCTTCAAAAAAATCACCACTTAAATATTTTACAGTTAATATTAAATTAACGCCAGAATTATCAACAGCGATAACTTTTGCTCTAACAAGTTTTGATGTATTATAGCCAACAATAATTTTATCTAAGAAATTTTCGACAATGACATCAACAGAACTATATTGTGGTTCCAAAATCAAATAGTAAGCTCTATCATCTAAAGAAATTTTGCCTCCCGTGATGGGGCTACCACTTTTAAAAATGTGATTACCAAATTTTTCTATTTGATTCGATAGAATTGTCTGTAATTGTGTTAGTTCTCTGGCCTGAACTCCATATCCAGGTCTAAACAAGACTCGCATAAAATTCTTGTCTTCATCAAAATCATCAAAATATGGGTCGTAATTAAATAGTTTAGTCATTTACTCTTTTTTCCTAAGTCAGAAGCTTAATATGAATCGTACTCTTTCGGTTTGATCTGGATCTCTTACAACAGCAGCTTTGTTCGTGACATACAAAACTTTACCGCTATAAGGTTCTAAAGTTGGTGGAATTAGATTTAATCCAACTCGTATTGCACCACTCGTTAAACCTTTTATTGGTTGATTTGATGTAAAAGTTCCTATCAAATTGTTTAAAAATAGTGTGTTTGTTGTTTCATCAAAAGATATTACATCAGCAGAAAAATTGTCTTGAACAACTCTCTCGTCGTTGTTAAAATCACCAACACCAGGAGAAACTCTTATTTGTGTATACAGTTTATATATGTCGCCGCTGGCTAATGTTGTAGTTCCATACACATATGGGTTGTGAAGGAGGTGAACTTGTCTAAATTCATTTTCAGCTGGAAAAACACCCTCTTCGGATTCCGTAAAATCCACATTAAACATTACTGTGTTTGCATACAACTCTTCAACTGGGTCATAACCATGTCCATTTTGTGGACCTAAAACAATTGTAGCTGATGCTTGAGTGCCAATTCCTCCAGTCACATCAGTAAAAATCAAATTGGCTCTAGTGTAATTTTCACCACGATTCTGTATAATAATATCAGTAACATGACCATCTATCACGTTAGCCTTTAATACTGCATTTTGTCCATCACCTTCTACAGTAATTATGCCTTGAACAGAACCATCGACATAATTATTACCACCATTTTCTATTTTAACAATATCGATACTTCTATTCACAGCTGTTGCACGTACAAATCTATTATAATCGACGGGCATCCAATCCCGATTCAAGAATTTTTGTTTTTGGTTTGAAGAAAGTGTATAAAGGTATTTCCATTTATACCCATCGGAGGTAAGAAAATAAGGCTCTTCTAGTGACGTTGCAGACAAAACTAACTGTGGTTCGTCCGTAGATCCTACTGCACCATTATTATCTAAACATTTGAAAACTTGGTCGACAGAATTTAAAATATAAAATGGTGTTCCAGCAGGACATGTCATGCAGCCAAATTCCGCATATACAGTACCAGATTCCCAATTAACTCTAGGAACAACAAAGGAAACACTATCCAACGAAAGTCTTCTTGCCACAATACCAGAATCATGATAAGAAACTAAGTCCATGACAGATTGTTCCGGTGTTGGAGGTGATTGTTCATTGTCCCAAGGTAATTGTCTACCCAAAACAACATACATGAAAGACCTTTTATTCAAAGGTAAATACGTATTGGCGGCCAAATTCATCAATTCAATGAACTGCCGGCCAACTAAAGTTGAAAAACTGTGAGTTATTAATTGTTCCATTTTATTATTTATCTATCTTTTTGAACGGTTATTTCAATTTGACTATTTGTTGTGGTGAATGTGGAATCAACCAATATCATATCTGTATTGGAAAAATTGACATTTGCAGTTTGTTGATAATATTTTGATAACGTCAGACCAGAAGATGAACTAGTAAAATCATTATCAGTATAAGCAGAAGTTTCATCAATAACGTAAACGATGTTTGCACTGTCACCACTGGACAAATAGATTTTTTGACCGTCATACAAATCATTAATGAAATTTGTACTAGTGCCCGTTATCACATTTGAGGATGCAGAAACCTCTATTGTTCCATCTATTTCCTCAAAAACTTCACTTAATATAACATAATCACCCGGAGAAACATAATCCGATAACGTTATGGATCCTGTTCCTATCAAATTATTTGAAGATTCGTTAATTTCAAAAGTGTCGGAAACAATCATTTTGGAGTATATGTTTGATGTCATCGATAAATCAACAACGTCAGCCTGTTGTTGATCGAGTTTCACAACAAAAGCTTTTGTTCCTATTGGATGCACCATTTCCTGCAAACTCTTTTTAAACTTATAATAATCATTTTCAGTATTAATTACATAAGAATAGTTATGATATTTTTTATCATCTTGCAATTTTTGGTCTGAACTTAATTGTCCGTCGGTGCCAAGATAAATTCCAGGATAACGAATTAATCCATTTTCAAATTTTGCAGTTGCTTTTGCTTTACCATCACCATAAACATCGTGACTAGTTGGTGTTCCTTCAACTAAACCATCATCCGATTTTATTGTTCCGGTTAAATCAAATTCACCAGTGTAATCAAATACCCTTAAAAACTTTGATGATGGTCTATACACATCAACGTAAGCTCCCCATGTAAAAGAAGTATTTGAAGTTCCTTGATAAACAAATGTGTTTGAACTGAAAACTTGACCTTCTGTAACATTGGTTAATATTATATCTGCATTTCTTAATGAAATTCTTGGTGCTTCAACATAATCATAACCATAACTAGTGACACGTATTGTTGAAATTGCACCAATCCTACTCGTAACTAAATCTAAATTAGTTCCTTCTCCTAAGATTTCAGTAACTTCTATTTCAGCTCCTGTTCCACCTACAGAGTTAACAGTAACTGTCGGTAAATCATATCTGGAGTAACCTTCACCACCAACAACATAAGAATCATCAGCAGGCGCAATAAATTCAACTGTTTTTATTCCAGTATTTCCAGAATGTATTTCAGTTACTTCAGCTTCTGCGCCATATCCTCTACCTGATGAGGTAAAAGTTAATGTATCACCAACTTGATAACCAGAACCGCCGTAGTTTACTCTCATTCTACCTAATGCACCAACATCATTCAACTTCCTTCTATCAAATCTATAAACTGATACATTATCAACATTATTTGTAAAAACTTCATCGAATTCCAAATAATTTTCATATACAGCTTTGATTACTCGTATTTCTTCCATTTTATTTTTTACAAATAATCTAACTGATTGGCCAGCTTCAAATGAATTCCTCAAATCTTGTGTATAATCCGTAACAACACTTGTGTCTGCAATAATAACTGTTGTTGGTATTATTAACGAATCACCCAAATCTTCCAAATATAAACTGTATAAATCTAAATCGGGTTTTCTTCTGTATCCTCCACCAGACGCATCAACATTAATATACGCTATTGAAGCGACACTCAATTCTTGTTTTGTTGTTAGATCATTTATTTCTTTTGAAGTCGTTTCTGGATTTGGGTCCGAAGGATCATAAGTTCCTCCATTCGAAATGTCTGGATCTACATCTTCAATAGTTTGTGTGGTTGGTGAATAAAAATCAATAGCAATATCACTAACACGCACAGTTCTAGAATAGTTATCATCCAAAAGTAAAATAGAGGCTTTTGCTTCTTGACCAAAAATTCCTCCTTCAAAACCACCCCTGAAGTCTAATAGTGAAGAATTTGGATTTTCCGAAGGAGACCTAAAACCAAAACCACCATCGAATAAAAATATATTATCAACACTACCTGATAAAACATTACCCACATGAGCAACAGCACCTACTGGATTTCCTGACGTTGGGTTCAAACCACCAACGATAGTTAATGGGTCTCCGGAATAATTAGTTTCTGTATTAAAACCATTATAAAATAAACCTCTATTTTTCGGGTCTATTTTTATTTCTGAGAGTGAACCAATTAACTTGGCCGTAACAAAATTCTCAGTTCCATTTGTTCTAACAATGGTTGATGAAACATTTTCACCCGTTGTAAATAGTTTATTTACATTTGAAATATACAATTCAACATATTCAATACCCAATTGCCTATCTATTGATTTTATAACTTTTTCGACAATTGCTGTTGCTTTTGATTCTTCTCCGGTTATTTTTGTATTTTCAATATCAAAAATATTTAAATCTGGAGTTTCAACACGTAAAGCCAATGGTAAAACCCACTTACCATCTGAAGATTTTAAAATTTGTTCTTTGGGATAATATATTTCTATATTTTCATTATATAATATCTTAAATAAAAACTTTACAGAATCTGGTGTGCCTTTTGATTTATAAAATTCCGAAGATAATTTTAAAAATTTCCTTTTGTCGAGTAAAGCTTCTTGTGGAAAAAATGGTAATATTTCTTTTACAATTTCTTCCAAATAAAAATCATTAACTAAATCCAAATCTTTGGACTTTGATAATTCCAAAGAACCTTCTATAGCATTACCTTCTTGTTCCAGCCACTCATAGTATTTTTGAAGGAATAAAACAAATTTAGGATTTTCATCCCTAATAAATTCAGGTAATTGCCTTTTTATTGCTGAATAAAAATTAAGGTGTGACATTTATTAAACTACTGCTTTCAAATTTATAACAACACTAGTTGGATCTTGTTCATCAAAAGCAAGCATTTTATTTTTAATTGAATTTATAACAGTGCTTTTTGGTCTAACGTTTATTGACAACTCTTTGAAATCGTTGTTAACATCAATAGGATTAAAATTATCTATCGTTACTATACCTAAAACATAATCAATTGTTCCTGTTATTCCAGAATTGACACCAGAATTTAAAATAACTTTTGTGCTCCTATTCGTGACTTCATCTGGTTTAAAATAAACAATTCGAATTTTACCGTACCTATTTTCTAAAACTGCATCAGCTGTGGCGCCGGTACCACCACCACCAATAATTCTAATTGTGGCTGTTGTATAACCTATTCCTGGATTTGTGATCTTTATAGAATTTAATTTTCCATTAACTATAAGTGCTGTTGCTTTAGCTCCATCTCCATCACCAACAATTTCGATTGTTGGTGTTGATATGTATCCGGAACCTGGAGTTAATACTTGCACACTTTCAACACCAGTAAATGAAGAAGGAATCTCCTCAATAAAACAATCCCTCAATATGGAGTTCTCATCGTAAGTTTTAAAAGACGGTGAGGAATAAAAATTATCAACAATTGTTCCACGTTGAAGTTCTATTCCAAAATTCAATGTGTATGTATTTGTAGTTTCAAGTTCAGGTCTAAATCTTTTTGATAAGAAAATTTCCAACTCATTGGATAATATTGAGTTGTCTGAGTTGTCTACTTGTGTTTTTAATTTTGATGACCTAAAAACAGAATTAAATTTATTTAGAGTCAAATTTGAAAAGTTGTTTATAACACCAATCAAATTGTTTTCCAAATTTGTAGTATTTAAAGTTGTTTTCGTTGGGTCATAGTAAACTGTAGAAATTATTTTGATGAAGTTATAATCAACATCAACGAATTCAGGCGTCACAGTTAAAACACTTATTGGTTTTACAACATTTTCAATAAAATTTATTTTTTCCGTTTCACTCACCTCAAAACCATATGATGGTTTAGCTGAAACGAAAACTTTGCCATAAACTGGAGGAATGTTTTCTTCTCCACCCCATACATTAACAGCTTGGAATTGTGGATATTTTTGTTGTATCAATTTAACATAGTCATTTTTTGTGACTGCTCTATTTTGTGAAATATATTGTAATGGAGCACTAAATTTTATCTGGTCTACTGTTTCTCTACCTGAACCACCTGAAGCTGCCGAGTTTGTTGTAACTGAAAATGTTGAGTAACCAGAAAGAGAAGAAGAACCTATAAATCCCGTAGCTCTATTTGATACATCGCCGTTTGTAACTAAAAAACTGAGACTGATAATGCCGCCATTTGGAATTTTTTTACCGATGACACCATCACCAAAATATATTTCATATTGTCCATTTATTCCTTCTTGCACGAAAAATACTTCTGACGTTGATATTGGAGTTATAAAATCACTTACTCTATTATAAGTTGTTGACAATGTTGATGAAGAAGATTCTTTAACTGATACTTTTAGAGTTGATAAATCTATATTTGATTCAGGTATTGTAAATATTTGTCTTGGGTTTGTCGAGTCGTTTTGTGTAAATGAATAACTCAATAACCTACCTTCATATATTTTTAAGTTACTGAATACAAAGTTTGTACCTGTTTTAGCAACTGTGTTATCCGATAAGGTAACATATTGATATATTTTATTATCCAACAAACTGGACCTAAAAATATAACCAGCTGGAATCGTTAATGACCCAGCGTCTGTGGTACCACTATTTACAGAAAAAGTTATGTTGGCCACTGGTGCAGTATATGATCTAGGAACATAACCATATCTCTTGGCGTGTGATACAACCGAATTTCTCAACAGAGCTGAATCCATGAAAGATTCATTTGCAATCATATTCAAATAGTATGCGTTATAATGTGTATTATATGCCAAAATGT
>Ga0222714_10000764_pt1 | contig 36515 bp, 38 predicted proteins | sample C33_3DmetaG_FD_165048 | JGI IMG/M metagenome (GOLD analysis project Ga0222714, IMG submission 165048) | Estuarine water microbial communities from San Francisco Bay, California, United States - C33_3D | ecosystem: Environmental > Aquatic > Marine > Unclassified | place: USA: California...
AAAATCCTCTATCAAATTGCATTCCTTCAACAACTTCTAATTCTGTTTGAAGACCTTTTGCTTCTTCAACTGTAATTACACCTTCGTTACCAACTTTTTGCATAGCTTCAGAAATCATTTTTCCAATTTCCTTTTCACCATTTGCAGAAATAGTTCCAACTTGTGCAATTTCCTCAGAAGTTTTTACTTTTTTAGAATTGTCTTTTAATCTTTGAATGACAGATTCTACCGCAGTATCAATTCCTCTTTTTAAATCCATTGGATTCATACCAGCAGAAACATACTTGCAACCTTCTTTTGCAATTGCTTGAGCAAGTACTGTTGCAGTAGTTGTACCGTCGCCAGCTTCATCGTTAGTTTTGCTAGCAACTTCTTTAATTATTTGAGCTCCCATATTTTCAAATTTGTCTTCAAGCTCAATTTCTTTTGCAACCGTTACGCCATCTTTTGTAATTCTTGGAGAACCATAAGATTTATCGATTACTACATTACGACCCTTTGGTCCCAAAGTAACTTTCACTGCATTTGCTAAAATATCAACACCTCGCAGCATTGCATTTCTAGCATCAGTATCAAATTTAACTATTTTTCCTGCCATTGTTTTTTCCTCCTAAATTTAAATTATTTTCCCACCACTCCCATGATGTCGCTTTCTTTCATGATGCTGTATTCTTTCCCATCAATTTTAACTTCAGTTCCTGACCATTTTCCAAAAAGAACTCGGTCTCCAACTTTAACATCCATTGGAATGATTTTTCCGTCTTCTGTTTTTGCTCCAGGTCCTACAGCAATTACTTTTCCTTCTTGTGGTTTTTCTTTAGCTGTGTCCGGAATAATGATTCCCCCAGCTGTTTTTTCTTCGCTTTCTAGGGACTCAACTAACACCCTGTCATGTAAAGGTCTAAATTTCATTGTTATGCTCCTTGTATCGTTAATTGTGCGTTGTTATATGATGATCATTTTCAAAATTTCAAGAGCTTACATTAATCTCAAAACCTATGTTTTTGGCTACGTTTATAGTAGACAATTGTATGCTTTTGCCAAAAACATCAGAACTAAGAGGGATAAGAGAGGTGGCAGATAATTATGATGTCTATTTTATTGATTTATGGGGAGTACTTCACAATGGTCTAGCGTGCTATCCAGAAGCCTTGTCAGCCTTAGAATATTTGAAAAAAAAAAATAAAAAAATCATACTAATCTCAAACGCTCCAAGACCAGGCAAAGTTGTAAGTGCATTTTTGGAAAAAATTCATTTGCATAAGTCATTATATGATATTTTGATAACTTCTGGGGATGAAACACAACAATATATAACTATCCATAAAAAAAATAAAAAATTTTATCATTTGGGTCCGGATAGAGATCTAGATTTATTTAAAGGTTTAAATATTAATTTATTTAACAAAGAAGAATGTGATGAAATTATTTGCACAGGATTATTTTTTGCTGAAAAGGAAACACTTGAACAGTATGATAGTGAATTAGAATTTTTTAAAAAAAAAAATAAAATATTAGTTTGTGCAAATCCAGATGAAGCTGTATTTAGAGGAAATAAAAAAGAGTTATGCGCAGGGTCATTAGCAAAAAAGTTTGAAGAAATAGGTGGACAAGTTATTTATTTTGGAAAACCTTATAAGTCTATTTATTATTCAGCATTAAAAAAATTAAATCTTTTAAAAATGTTTGAAGAAAAAAAAATAAATTTGATGGCAATTGGAGATAATTTAAAAACAGATATTAAGGGTGCAAACTCTCTTAATATTGACTCTATTTTTATTACAAATGGCCTTTATAAAGATTTTTTTCAAAGCGAAAAAGTTAATTTTGAGGCCGAGGATATTTTTTTGAAAGCTAAATATTATCAGAAGAATTTAGTATGGTAAAAGTTAAAATTATTAAAAATTCTGTTATTGCAATTGGTAATTTTGATGGAATTCATAAGGGTCATCAAGATATTTTTAGTATTGGAAAAAAAATAGCCAAACAAAGAAAGAAAAAATTTGGAGTGCTTACGTTTTCTCCCATGCCATCTGAGTTTTTTCAAAAAGAAAAAAAAAATTTAAGAATTACAAGTGATGACATAAAAATTGACTTATTTAAAAAAAACAAAATAGATTTTTTTTATATATGTAAATTTAATAAACAATTTTCATTAATGAAGCCAGAAAGTTTTATTAAAAAAATTTTGGTTAATAAATTAGGTGTAGATACACTTATTGTTGGTAAAAATTTTAAATTTGGTCATAAAAGAGAAGGAACTATTTCTCTATTAAAAAAATACGGAAAAGTTTATGGTTACAAAGTCTTAGACAGGAAGCTTGTAAAAGCAAATAATAAAAAAATTTCTTCTACCAGAGTTCGTTCAGAAATTTTAAATGGAAATTTTCAATTGGTAACTAAATTTTTAGGTAGGGAGTGGAGCATCAAAGAAAAGGTAATTCGAGGAAAACAAATTGGTAGATCCATAGGAGTTAGAACTGCAAATATAACAATTCAAAGAAATATTAAGCCTAAAATTGGAGTTTATGCGGTTAGAGTATTGGTTAATAAAAAAAAATACCAAGGAGTTGCCAATTTTGGCTTTGCACCAACTTTTGCAAGAAATAAACTGGTTTTAGAGATTAATTTTTTTAATAAAATACAAGCTTTATATGGAAAAATTATAGAAGTATTTTTTGTCAAATATATTAGAAACGAGAAAAAATTTAAAAATACATTTTTATTAATTAAACAAATCAAAAAAGATACAGGCGTAGCAAAAAAAATTTTAAATACATGAGCGAATCAAAAGTTAATTTACCTAAAACTCAATTGTCTATGAAGGCCAATCTGGTTGCAAAAGAACCAGAGCTACTAACTTTATGGGAAAATATTAATTTATATAATCAACAAAGATTAAATTCAGCAGATAAAGATAAATTTATTTTGCATGATGGACCGCCCTATGCAAATGGAAATATTCATATTGGAACTGCTCTAAATAAAATTTTAAAAGATATTGTAATTCGTTACCAACAACTTTTGGGAAAAAATGCAGTTTATGTTCCTGGCTGGGATTGTCATGGATTACCCATAGAATGGAAAATTGAAGAAGAGTATAAAAAGAAAGGAAAAGACAAAAAAAATATTTCGATTATTGATTTTAGAAAAGAATGTAGAGACTTTGCAGCCAATTGGATTTCTAAACAAAAGGACCAATTTAAAAGACTGGGTGTACTTGGTGATTGGAACAACCCATATATGACCATGAGCAAAGATGCGGAAGCCCAGATAGCAGTTGAAATATTAAAGTTTTTAAAAAATGGAGGTTTGTATAATGGTTTCAAACCTGTCTTGTGGTCGGTAGTTGAGGCAACCGCATTAGCAGATGCAGAAGTCGAGTACGCCGATCATAAATCTAATACAATATATGTAAAGTTTCCAATTCAAGGAAAGTTTCACGATCATGAAGATGTAAAAATTATTATTTGGACAACTACCCCTTGGACTATTCCTTGCAACAGAGCTTTGGCCTACAATTTGAATTTTGAATATTCTTTAGTTGAAATTTCTCAAGATGAAAATAAAGAAAAAATTATATTAGCATCAAATTTAGTCAATGAAGTTATGCAATCTTGCAAGATCATAAATTTTAAAATAATTAAAACTTTCTCAGGATCTGATTTTAAAAATTTACAATGTGCCCATCCATTTAAAAATTATGGATATGATTTTGTTATACCGTTATTAGAGGGAGATTTTGTTACTTTAGAACAGGGTACAGGAATTGTTCATATTGCGCCAAGCCACGGACCAGATGATTTTAATTTAGGTTTGAAAAACGGTATAAAAGCAGAAAATACCATTGATGATCTTGGTCATTACACAAATGTAATAAAAAAATTTCAAGGAATACACATTTTTAAAGCAGATAAAATTATAATTGAAGAATTAAAATTAAATAACAGTTTATTAGGATCTGGATCGCTTGTTCATAGCTATCCTCATTCTTGGAGATCTAAAGCCCCCCTTGTGCATAGGGCTACACCTCAATGGTTTATTTCAATGGACACGAACCAATTAAGAAAAATAGCATTAAAATCTATTGATAATACGACGTTTTATCCTCCAGTAGGAAAAAATAGATTACGGTCTATGATAGAGACAAGACCTGACTGGTGCATCTCTAGGCAAAGATTTTGGGGAGTGCCGATACCTATTTTTATTAATAAGGAAACTAATAAACCACTGATAGATGAGGAAGTTTTTAAAAAAATCGAAAATATTTTTATTAAAGAAGGAAGTGATGCCTGGTTTAAAAACAAGTCAGAAGACTTTTTGGGAGAGAAGTATAATCCAAATGATTTTACAAAAGTGACAGATATTGTTGAGGTTTGGTTTGATAGCGGTTCAACTCATTCTTACGTCTTAGAAAAAAGAAAAGAATTAAAATGGCCTGCTGATATGTATTTAGAAGGATCGGACCAGCACAGAGGTTGGTTTCATTCATCACTGCTACATTCAAGCGGAACCAGAGGCAGAGCTCCTTATGACAGTATTTTGTGTCACGGCTTTGTAGTTGATGGCAAAGGTCAAAAGATGTCAAAATCTTTAGGTAACGTAGTTTCTCCCGATGATGTAATAAAAAAATACGGTGCAGATATTCTTAGGTTGTGGGTTGTTGCATCAGATTATTCAGATGATTTAAAAATTGATGATTTCATTTTAGAACAACATTCCCAATCTTATAGAAAAATTAGAAATACATTTAGATTTTTACTCGGCAATTTAGCAGATGAGGTCAATTTTGATAATAAAATTGATTTAAAAAATCTTGAAGAAATAGAGATGTATATTTTGCACAAAGTGGCAACTTTAGACTCAAATTTTCAAAATCTAAATTCTAATTATAATTTTCACAAAATTTATGTTGAGTTGCTAAATTTTTGTACATTAGACCTCTCAGCATTTTATTTTGATATCAGAAAAGATTGTTTGTATTGTGAAGATTTGCAATCTGATAAAAGAAATAACTGTCTAACAGTGCTATCAGTAGTATTGGAATTTTTACTAAAATGGATGTCGCCAATTTTAGTTTTTACATGTGAGGAAATTTATCAGATAATTAATAAAGAGAGTTTTAAAAAAAGTATTTTTTTACATGTATTTAATAAATTTCCTAATGAATGGATAAATACTGCCATTGAAGAAAAGTGGAATTTTTTGAAAAAATTAAGATCTGAGGTTAATAACTCAATTGAAGAACAAAGAAATAAAAAAATTATTGGTTCTAGTCTTGAAGCGAATGTACATATAATGTTGGATGAAAAATATTTATCTAATTTAGTTAATATTGACCTTTCAGAATTATTTATCTGCTCATTTAGTACTGTAAATAATAAAAATATTAAATTTGAAGAAAGTATTAAGAAAAACCTATTTGTAGATAATTTGAAAATCTTGATCAAAAAATCAGAAGGAAAAAAATGTTCTCATTGTTGGAAAATTTTACCAAACAAATGCGATAGGCTTCATTGTGGAATTAATTAAAAGAAATTGGTTTTTTTTGACAATTATATTATTGGGATTTGTTGCTGATAGAACCTCTAAAGAATATGTCATTAATTTTTTTTTAAATCAAAAGTTAGAAAGTTACTATTATAATCAATTTTTAAATTTTGTTTTAGTTTGGAATACAGGAATGGCCTTTGGTTTATTTGAAACTGAAACTATCGTTTATCATTTTTTAAGCTTTTTAATTATAAGCATAATCATTTTCTTATTTTTATGGTTATTTAAATCTGACATAAAATTTGAAAAAATGTCTGTTTCATTGATTATTGGAGGTGCATTAGGAAATTTGTATGACAGAATCATCTTCAGAGCCGTTCCGGATTTTATAGATCTGCATTATTTAGATTTTCACTGGTTTGTATTTAATGTATCGGATATTATAATTACCTTAGGTATCTTATTGTTATTAATAAATGATTTAGTTTCAAAAAAAAATGAGTAATAAAATATATTTAATTTTTATTTTTTTAGTAAGTTTTGTTTTTTTAAATTCGTGTTCAGATATAAAAAAAGGAATTGGGCTTGAAAAAGAAACTTTAAATGAATTTTTAATTGAAAAAAAAGATCCACTGACACTTCCACCTGACTACAAACTTTTACCTCCAGATAGCACCACTAAAGCAAAAGAAGTAAAAAATAGCAACAATTCATTAAAAAGCATTATTGATAAAAATTTAGGTGTAGCAGAAAAAAATAATCAGCCATCTACAAAAGACTCCTCAACAATTGAAAATGAAATTTTAAATAAAATTAAGTAAATGAAAACAAAAATAGATCTAAGTTTTTTTTTTGATGGATCTATGGGCTTTGATTTAAGACAATCACAGCAGTATAAAAAAAATATGCAGAGATGCATAAAAGCTTCTCAACAACTAATGACAGAAGTACAAAATAACTCAAATGAGATTATAAACTCTTTCAGTATTAGTTATCAAAATAAAATTAAAAAATTAAGAGATCAAATAAAAACAGATAAACAAATATTAGTCATAGGACTAGGTGGATCTTCTGCAGGAGCAAAGGCAATCAATGGATATTTAAAAAAAAATATTTATTTTTTAGACAACTATGATCCAGGGCATTTGAGCAATTTTTTTAAAAATAATAATTTAAATGACTTTACAATTTATGTAATTTCAAAGTCTGGGAATACCTATGAGACTTTAGCAATGCTTAATTTAATTTATCAATACATGTTAAAAATTTCTAACAAAAATTTTATTAAGAAAAAATTTATTATTATTGTCGAAAATACAAATAATTTTTTAAATAACTTTGCAAAAAAAGTTGGCTGCAAAATAGTTGAGCACAATCCAAAAATAGGTGGTAGGTACTCTGTTTTTTCTGAAACTGGCATGTTGTTGTTTAATTTAAAGCCAAAACTTATTTCTCAGGCCACAAATGCCGTGATTTCTAAATTGAAACAAAAGAATACCAACGATCATTGTAGCCCAATAGTTAACGCAGCATTAATTCTTACCTTGCAACAAAAAAGTAAAATTAAATTTAATATAAATCTTCTTTATGAATACTCTTTGAAAAACTACTCGTACTGGTTCCATCAACTTTTTGCTGAAAGTCTGGGAAAAAATCAAAATGCAATTACTCCCATGACTTCAATTTGTCCAAAAGATCATCATAGTATGATGCAATTATTTATAGATGGACCTCGTGATAAGTTATTTAATATATATGCGCCCACAACAAGTAACGATTTTAAAAAATTTAGTTCATTAAATTTAGGAAATATTGAGGATAAAAGTCCAAATAGTCTTTTACAAGCTCAATTTCAAGGTTTATTAAAAACATTTAAACATTTAAAAATACCTTTCAGAGTAATCACTTGTAGCAATTTACAAAAAGATAAAGCATTAAATATTCTAGAATTACTTGCTTACAATATAATCGAAACAATTATTTTGGGATATGCGCAAAATTTAAATCCTTACGATCAGCCGGCAGTTGAACAAATAAAAATCAACACTTTTAATTTTTAATTTTAGCAAAAATAATTACAGATCTTCCATAATTTTTTTTAATAATAATATTTAAATATTTATCAAATACAAAATTATTTTTATTTTCATAATGTACTATTATTATAGATTGTGCAATTTGTTCAGATAAGTCTTTCAGTTTAATAAAAATTTCTTTAAAAAAATTAAACTTAAAAGGAGGATCAATAAAAACTAAATCAATTTTATCTTTTACACTGTTTTTTAGATTCATATTTGTAAAATCTTGATTAAATATTTTATAATTATCGTCTAATATATCATTTTGTAAATTTTTTTTTAGAATTTCTATAATTTTTTTTTCTTTTTCAATAAAAAAAACTTTTGACGATCCTCTAGACAAACATTCAATGCCAAATGACCCGCTACCAGAAAAAATATCTAAAATAGTACTTTGAGAAATTTTGAAATTGAGCAATTTTGAATGTGCAAGCAAATTAAATAAACTTTCTTTGATGTAGTCACGTAGTGGTCTGGTAACCTTAGGATCCGGTAGAATTAATTTTTTTTTTTTGAAATTACCTGAGATAATTCTCATATTTTTTTATTTCTTCTTTTTCTGCAATTTTTATTTCTCCAGGCTTTAGTGTGCCAAGTTTAAATGGACCAAATTCAAGTCTTGTAAGTTTATTTACATGCAAATCTATACTTCGCATTAATTCTCTGATTTCTCTATTTTTGCCTTCTTTGAGCTCTATCTCAATCCAAAAATTTTTCTTTTCCTGATTAAAAACTTTGTATTCAAAAGGTTTATATTGAATATTATTTATTTTTTTTCCTTTACTTAGTTCAAGTATTTTTTGCTTATCATAATTTCCATACACTCTGATCATGTATTTTCTAATAAACTGGTTTTTTGGTAACTCTAAATTCCTTGCTATATTTCCTGAGTTAGTGACTATAAGAAGTCCTTCAGAATTGATATCCAATCTTCCTGCAAAAATAAAATTTTTAAATTTTTTGGGTAATATTTCGTAAACTATTTTTCGTTCATCTTGTTTTTTTTTGGAACAAATATAGTCAATAGGTTTATAAAATTTATAAATTTGCTCAACTTTATTAAAAGTTAATAATTTTCCATCTAATTTTATAGAGTCTCTTTTATTTACAAAATGAACAGGGCTTTCAATTTTCTTTCCATTCAAAAAAATTCTACCTTCTTCAATCATTTTTTCAATTTCTCTACGAGATCCATAATTAAAAGATGCTAAAAACTTTGAAATTCTTATTTTGTTTAGTATTTGTTTGTCCATATGACTTTTTTCAAACATTGTATTAATACTCTACTGCATTTGTGTAACCAAGCAATAAAGCAAAATGAAGTTCCGGTAAGCGCTATAATTGTTCATTCTAAAACAAAAAAAATTATAGCAAGAGCTCACAACCTTTCCATTAAAAATAAAAATCCATTGGCGCATGCAGAAATTCTAGTAATCCACAAAGCATTAAAAAAACTAAAAACAAAAAGATTAGATGGTATGGATATTTATTGTTCATTAGAACCATGCACCATGTGTTCAGCAGCAATTGCTTTAGCAAAAATCAATAATATTTATTTTTGTTTGGAAGATAAGGAGAGAGGGGGCTTGATTAATGGATCAAAACTAGCATTTTCTAAATTTCTTAAATATAAATTTTCAGTATATTACGGATTTGAAGAAACAAAATTCTCTTTAGTTTTAAAAAACTTTTTTAAAAAAAAAAGAAATTAAACTATTTTATTACTCTCCAACCTATATCTTTTCTAAAATATAAATCTTCCCATTCTAGACAATTAAGCATTTCATGAGCTTTATTTCTTGCTTGCATTAAATCAGCTGCAGTTGCCGTGGCATTTAAAACTCTCCCACCATTGGATAAAACTTTTTCATTTGCCTTGATTGTTCCAGCATGAAACATTTGTTGATTGTTATCATTGTTAATTTTTTCTAAATTTTTAATTATAGTCTTAGTTTTGTATTCTCCGGGGTATCCTCTAGCAGCAGCTACTACAGTGATGGACGGTTGCTTTTTCCATTTTATTTTCTGATTCAATAAATTACCGTCTCTAATAGACAGAATTAAATCAAGAAGATCAGTTTCAAGTCTCATCATTAAAACCTGACATTCTGGATCTCCAAATCTAATATTATACTCAATAAGTTTCGGTTCATTGTTTTTAATCATAAGACCAGCATACAAAATTCCAATAAAAGAACAGTTTATTTTATTTAATCCATCTAATGTTGGTTCTATAATTTTTTTATTTATTTTATCTTGAACCTCTTCTGTTATTAAAAGAGAAGGGGAGTAAGCTCCCATTCCCCCAGTATTTGGTCCTGTATCGTTTTCTCCAATTCTTTTGTGATCCTGGGCAGTTCCTATGGGTAAATAATTTTTTCCGTCTGTGATTATAAAATAACTTGCTTCTTCTCCTTCTAAAAATTCTTCAATAACTACTTTTTTAGAAGTTTTAAATTTTCCTTCGAGTATTTCTTTCGAAGCTTTTATTGATTCGTCTATAGTTTGAGAAATTGTTACTCCTTTTCCTGCTGCCAACCCATCTGATTTGATTACCAGCGGATGCTTTGATTTAAAAATAAAATTTTTTGCATTTTCGAAATTCTCAAATTCTTCAAAATTTGCAGTAGGAATATTAAAATCTCTGCAAACTTTTTTCATAAAGGCTTTAGATCCCTCTAATTGGGAGGCTTTTTTGCTAGGTCCAAATGCAAAAATATTTTTACTTGATAGATAGTCAACGATACCTGCTACCAATGGTATTTCAGGTCCAACAATTACTAAAGAAATATTGTTTTTAATTAAATTAGAATGCAATAAATCAAAATCTAAATAATCAATATCAATGTTTGTGCAGATTTTACTGGTTCCTGCATTACCGGGAATACAGAATAATCTGTTTAATTTTTTTGACATGCTTAATTTGAAACAAAGAGCATGTTCCCTTCCGCCACTTCCAATTACAGCAACATTCATGTTATTATTCTTAGTATATTAAAATGAAAAATATTCCAGAGTTTTCAGTATCAGAAATTACTAACTTAACTAAAAATATTTTAGAGGAAAATTTTAGTTTAATTAGAGTAAGAGGAGAAATTTCGAAGGTCAAAGAATTTAAAGGGCACTATTATTTTTCTCTTAAGGATGAAAATTTTGTTCTTAATTCAGTTTGCTGGTCAAGAAATGTAGATTTTTTAAATATTAAGCCAGAAGAAGGAATCGAAGTATTTGCGCAGGGAAAATTAACCACTTATGCCAAGGGTAGTATTTCTAATTATCAGCTACAGGTTGAGCAAATTGATATACATGGTGAAGGGGCTCTTTTGAAAATTTTTGAATTAAGAAAAAAAAAATTAAAAGAAGAAGGACTGTTTGATGAAAAGTTTAAAAAAAAACTTCCTTATTTGCCTTCAAAAATTGGAATTATCACTTCACCAACTGGTTCTGTAATAATGGATATAATAGATAGAATTAAAAAAAGATTTCCTACAACTTTAGAAATTTTTCCTATTTCTGTGCAAGGAACAAAATCAGCAAATGAAATTATTTCTGGAGTGGATTTTTTTAATAAAAGTTCGAAAGTCGATTTGATTATTATTGCTAGGGGCGGAGGTGGTCCAGAAGATTTTCTGCCATTTAATGAAGAAAAGGTTGTTAGATCAGTTTTTAGTTCAAAAGTTCCAATTATTTCTGCAATTGGTCATGAGACAGATTATACTTTATTAGACTTTGTTGCCGATATCAGGGCTGCCACACCAACAGCTGCAGCTGAAATTGCTGTGCCAGAAAAGAAAAATTTAGAAAGGCAAGTTCTTGAAGTGTTTAGATCTCTAAAATTTAGTATGGAACTAATTTTTAAAAATTTTAATGAAAACTTAAATGCTCTTGCTAAATATTTAAATATACAAACATTAAAAAATTTAGTGAAACACAATAATAATTTAGTTTTATCTAATTCAAAAAATTTAAATTATTTTATTAAAAATTATTTTAAGCAAAAAAAAGCAGAAGTTTTTAATTATTTATCTCGATTAGAAAATCTTAGTATTGAAAAAGTGTTAAAAAGAGGGTTTGCTATAATTAAAGATTCTAAAGAAAAAAAAATAATGAATCTAAAAAAAATTAAAGCAGATCAACTAATCGATGTTGAATTTCATAATGGTGTAGTTACAGCTAAAACTATGAAAAAGTATGAATAAAATTGCTAAATTAAAATATAAGGCAGGGACGTTTGAAATACTAGAAAATGGAGATTATGTTGTTTGTGCGGTTTCAAAAAAAAAAATTTTATTACATGAGCTTAAATATTGGAATGTTGATTTGCAGGAAGCGTATTTTTCTCCACTAGAAGTTGCTAAAAAAGTTTATAATGAATAAAAAATTTTTTTTTTCTCTATTTTTTTTATTTTCATTTAATAACTTGCTATTTGCCATTGAATTGCAAGGGGAGTTTACAGAAGGTAGTTTAATAAGAGGAAAAGCAAATGTGGGAACAAAAATTTTTGTTGATGAAAAATTAATTAAAGTTTCCAAGAATGGCTTTTTTGTATTTGGTGTAGAGAAGGGAAAAAAAAATATTGTTATAGAAGTTCAAGATAAACATGAAAAAAAAATCATTAATAAAAAAATAAAAAAAAGAAAGTTTTTAGTACAAAAAATTGATGGTCTTCCTAGCAAAATGGTAACACCTGGAAAGGAAGAGATTGAAAGAATTAAAAAAGAACAGATTTTTTTCGATAAAATGCGTTCAGTCAATTCTGATAATGAATTTTTTTATTCTAAATTCATAAAACCAGCTGAAGGAATAGTGTCGGGATCTTTTGGTAGTCAAAGAATTTTAAATGGAAAACCAAAAAATCCTCATTTGGGAATGGATATAGCAAACAAAAAAGGCACAACTGTTCGTGCTGCAGCAAGTGGGGTAGTAACTTTGTCTCATAAAGATTTGTATTATACAGGAGGTACAGTGGCTATTGAGCATGGGCACGGTATAACATCTGTATATTATCACTTAAATTCTGTAGGCGTTTTGCATGGTCAAAAGATTTCTCAAGGTGAAATCATTGGAACTATAGGTTCAACTGGAAGAGCAACAGGTGACCATTTACATTTTGGTATTTATTGGTCTCAGATAGCACTAGATCCAGAACTAGTTTTAAAAAATTAAACTTTCCAACGGTTATGTGTCCAGATCCACTGACCAGGACTTGTAATAATTATTTTTTCTATTATTTGATTAATTTTTTCTCCAATTGTTATTTCGGTATCTATACTTTTATCTGCTACAATTGGTTCATGAATGTTAATTATAAAATAATATTTATTCAGTCTTTGAATTGAAACAGGAACTATTTGATAACCATATTTTAAAACCAACTGGGCTGGAATAGAAGTTGTGTGAGCCAGTTCATTAAAAAATTTAATTTTTTTACCTTGCGTTACGCTTTGATCTACCATTACGGCTATGTTGGTTTTTTTTTGTACGGCCTTTAAAAACTCCTTTGTCCCATCACCCTTTTTACCAGGTATTTTTTTTGGTATTTGAAATTTGCAAATATACTGCTTTCTCCAGTATTCCATCAGTGGGTTAAGAAACATGTTATTTAGTGGCCGATAAATAGCAGCTATATTGAGTTTTCTTCTGTCCAATTCCATAGCCATTAATTCAAAATTGGCAAAATGGCCCGACACAAATACGGTGGGAGTATTGCTTAGTTTAATTTGATCTAGAATTGGTGATCCATTAATTTTAATGTACTCTTCAGGATTGTTTCTAAAATTTTTTAAATATACATATTCTGCAAAGGTTCTTCCAAAGTTGCACCACATTTCGTTTATATATTTTTTTTTATCGTCGATGCTTATTTTAGGAAATGCTTTTTCAATATTGGAATGAATTCTTTCTTTTGATCTAAAATAAGGACCAAAATATGAAGCTATTTTGCAACCAACGTCAGAAGAAAAATTTTTTCCCATAATTTTGAATAAGAAAAATAAACAAATTATTATAATAAATTCAAAAAAATATTTAATTATTTTCATACAGCCACAAGCTCTTTTACTAATTTTTCCTCATCGTTGATAATTAATTCCGTAGTTAAGAATTCAATGTTATCTTGTTGATTGGTAGTAAGTCTTAAAAAATCTTTTTCTGTAGTAAGCAATGTGAGATTTTTTTTCACAGCAGCTGCTTTTAAATTATCAATTTCATAATCTTTATAAATATAATGATCAGGAAAAAATTTATATTCATTTACAGAAATATTATTTTTTTTTAACAACTGTAAAAAATTAATATTATTTCCTATCCCAGAAAATATAAAATAGTTTTTGTTATTATATTTATTAATATTTGTTATTTCATATCTGGAGTAGAAAATTTTAATTTGATTGTTATTTTTTTTTATAATATTTTCCAAGTCTAAGTTTAAGTCTCCATTAATCAAAGCAATATTAGCATTTTTTAAAGAGCTAAGGGAATCGCGCAGTGGGCCACTAGGTAAAAGAAATTCATTTCCTACACCCTGAACTGAGCTGAAACATATAATTGATAAATCTTTTATTATACCAGTATCTTGGAAACCATCATCAAGTATTAATAAATTATACTTTTCATCAATAGCTTTTTGAATTGCCACCTCTCTCGATTTATCTGTAATTACTGTGCAGTATTTTTTAAGTAAAGATATCTCGTCTTGTTGATTAAGGTAATTTTTTTTAATAACTGCTACATTAAATTGTTTTTTTAGTATTTGAGCTAATTTAATAGATAATGGAGTTTTACCCGTACCCCCCAAATAAATATTACCTACGCAAATAATTTTAATATTAAATTTTTTTTTTTTAATAATTTTTTTTCTTAATGAAACAATAAAAAAATATATTACCGCTAAAGGTAGTAACAATATGGCATAAAAAATTTTTTTTTTTGAATCCCAAAAAGCAGGTTTATTTAAGTTCATTCTTTAAATAAAAGAATTAAGGTAGTTAATGTGATCAAGCAATATTTTTTGACCATGTTGTTTTACAACGCTTGCAAAATTGTTATTATTAGTAGGGTTTTCATAATTTTTTATTAATTCTCTGGCCAAAATTTCTGGAGTTTTTGTTAAAATTGAAATGTTATTTTTGTTCAAAAAATCATAAATTTCATCAAAATTTGATACATTCGGTCCATGAAATAAAGTGCATCCTTCTCTTGCTGGTTCCAGAGGATTCTGACCTCCATGTGCAATTATTGAACCTCCTAAAAATACTAATTTATTTTTTTTAAAAATATCTTTTGCTTCTCCATAAGTATTTAAAATAAAAATATCAGTATTTTCTAGAGGATTTGGCTGATTAGTTCTAAGTTGCCAAATTAAATTATTTTGTTCAAGTAAATTTATAATATTTTGAATTCTTGAGATATGCCTAGGTATTAATACACATTGTGATTTATTATTGGTTTGTTTTATTTGTTTTATTGTTTCAACAATAAACTGCTCTTCTCCATCATGTGTACTCATTGCTACCCATGTAAAGTCTATTTTTTTTAAAAATAAAAATTTATTAACAGCTTTTTCTTCATTGAAATCAATAAATTTTAAATTACCAAAAAATTTAATATTATGGATTTCAAAAAATTCTATGAACGATTTGTCTTTTTTGCTTTGTACTATGATGCTATCAAACTTTGTAAAAATTTTTCTTGCAAAATTTTTTATTAATTGCCATTTTTTAAAAGAACGGTCGGAAAGTCTTGCATTGAGTAAAATTAATTTTGATATTTTTTTTGATTCAAAAATTAGGTTCGGCCATAATTCTGAATCTACAAAAATAGACAATCTTGGTTTCCAATATTGTAAAAATCTTTTAACTATTTGTGGACTATCCAAAGGTGCAAATTGATGAATAATATTTCTGTCATTGTTGAACATATACTCACAATATTTAGATGAGCTCAATGTTGAAGTGGTAATTAGTATTTTATTATTTTTTGAATAATTAAAAATTAAAGGAGTGATAGATTTAATCTCGCCAAGACTAGCTGCGTGAAACCATAGATCTGTATAAAAATTTTTTATTTTATAAATTCCTAATTTTTCTTCATATCTTTGTGGATCTTCTTTATTTTTTAATATTCTTATTTTTAAATATAATCTTAAAAAAAAATGTAAAAAAAAAGTTAAAAGTCTGTACAAATTATACATCGAGTTATTTATAAGTTATTTATAAATTTCTTGTTCATATAATTTTAGGTAAGTAGAGGATTTTTTAAGTAATTCTTCATGTGTTCCTTCTGCCTCTAAATTTCCTTCGTTTAAAAGAATAATTTTGTTTGAATTTATTATTGTTGAAAGCCTATGAGCAATTACAATTGTAGTTGTATTTTTAATTAAATTATCAATAGCAAATTTTACTTTTGTTTCGGACTCATTGTCTAAAGCGGATGTTGCCTCATCCAATAAAATAATAGAACTTTTTTTAAGTATTGCTCTGGCAATAGACAATCTTTGTTTTTGACCACCAGATAATTTTACCCCATTTTCTCCAATTATCGTTTCGTAACCTAATGGAAGTTTTTCAATAAATTCGTGAGCAGATGCATTTTGACTGGCATCAAGTATTTCTTCGTCAGTTGCGTTGATTTTTCCGTAGGCTATGTTCGCTTTAATAGTGTCATCAAAAAGAACTGTATCTTGTGATACCAGAGCGATTTCCTTTCTTAAAGATCCAATTGTAACATTATTTAAATCTTGATCATCAATTTCAATAGTCCCGCTCGTAATGTTATAAAATCTAGGGATTAGGTTAATAAAACTTGATTTGCCAGATCCACTTTTTCCTACTAATGCTACAGTTGTTCCTCCGGTTATTTTAGTTGATATATTTTTTAGAGCTTTAGTTCCATTAGGATAATTAAAACTAACATTTTTAAAAACGATATTTTTATTTTTAATATTTAAAATTTTTGCATTTGGAGAATCTACAATTTTATTTACTGAGTCTAACATTTTATATATTCTTTTTGCAGCTGCAATTCCCTCATTTACACCTATGTTAACACCCGCCAAAGCTCTAACTGGTTGATAAGCAAGCATAAGAGCAGTTAAAAAGGAAAAAAAACTTCCTATTTCTATTTGATTTTTTATACTCAAATATCCTCCTGCAAAAACTACAATTGCTATTGCCAGTCCAGTAATGGTTTCCATTACAGGTCCAGCTCCAAGTCTTGTCTTTTCTACTTTTGTTGCAATTTCAATTCTATCATTGATGACCTTCTTAAAATTTTTTGATTCCTCCTCCTCTTTTTGAAAAATTTTTATAAGAGTAGTTGCTTTTAAAATTTCAGATAAAAATTTTGTAAAATTTTCACTTGCTTCTAAACTTCTATTTACAAACTTCCCCATTTTTTTTCCTAAGTTTTTTGCAAAATAGGCAGCAACTGGAATCATGATTATAGCTAAAATACTCAATTTCCAATTTTGATAAAACATGAGACATAATAAAAATATTAAAGTAAAAAATTCTTTTATAGCATTTATGGCAATTCCATTTATTACTCCCCACAAAATTCCAGTATCATTGGTAAAATTTGAAATAAATTTTCCTGAATGTTTGTCAGCTATTAATGAAGTATCGGAGGACAGTATTTTTTCAGCCATAAGAATTTGAATATTTTTAATTACATTAAAAGCCATTTTAATTGTTTTAATTCTGATCATGTAGACAGAGAGTGATTTAATTAGAAAGGCAAGCACAATTAATACTGGTATTATGAAAAGCAGGGTTGTATTTTTTTCTATAAATATTTTTTTAATTGCAGGATCAAGAAGCCACGCAACTGCAGAAGTTGCGATTGCTGAAATTATTATAAAAGCAAAAATTATTAGAATTTGAGACAAGTATTTTCTTACTTGAGTTTTAAAAATTCTTTTTACTAATTCAAAATTTTCCATTATTTTCCAGCAATTATCATTTCATTGACTAATATAGACGGAGAATTTGTTGAATAAGCAAATTCAAGATCATCAGCTAGGGTCATATTCTTGTACATATTAAGTAAATTTCCAGCAATAGTAATTTCATTTACAGGATATAAAAATTCACCATTTTCAATTAAAATTCCAGAGGCACCGACACTATAATCCCCTGTAATTATGTCAGAACCACGACCAATGAGATCAGTTATATATAAAGCTTTTTTTTGATCTAAAATCATTTTCTCTAGTTTCACGAAACCATTACTAAAAAATAAGTTTGTGCTTCCGCCACTTCTTCCGTTTGTTTCCATTTTGAGAATATTCGAATGATATGTGTCTAAAAAAATATTTTTTAATTTTCCATTTTCAACCAATTGTATTTTTTTACAAGCGACCCCCTCCGAATCAAAGGGTTGAGAGCCAAGACCCATTTTAATTAATGGATCATCAAATATATTAATATTCTTTGAGAAAATATCTTGTTCAAGTTTATCTTTTAAAAAAGTAGTGCCTCTTGTAAATGCTGATCCAGCTGTGGCACTAGCGAAACTTGATAATAAACTTTTGGCTATTCTTTTGTCTAAAATAATGGGCAGTTTATTGCTACTAATTTTTTTTGCGCCGAGTCTTCTGACTGCTCTTTTAGCAGCCGAATTTCCAATTTCTTTTGCTTTCAGAAGATCCTTTAAAAATCTTTTGGTTGAAAATTCATAGTCTGTTTCCATCAATCCTTCATTTTCTGCCACGACTGCGCAACCAGCTGAAAACATGGATGTCTCATATCCTTTTGAGAAACCTAAGCTGTTGGATAAGATAAAATTAGATTTTGTCTCAGAAAAAGAGCATCCGTTCGAATTAGTAATTTTTTTATTCGCAAAAGCCTCTTCTTCCATTTCTTTTAAAAAATCAATTTTTTTTTCAGTAGAAATAGTTGATTGATCAAACAAATCTAATAGCAGATCTTCTTTAGCTAATTTATTTTTATCTGGCATAGAAGCATGAATATCTTCCGGTGTAATTTTGGTCATTTCTACACATCTATCTATTAATTTAGAAAGATCTTGTTCTTTAGTATTAGAAGATGAAACATTTGATCTTTTGTTATTGATATAAATGGTAAGTCCAATAGAAAGATTATCTGAGTTATCAGAGTGATCTACTTTTTTTTTTCGAAGAGATACACTTTCAGAAATAGAATTACTAACAACTAGTTCACAGCCTGTTGCTCCCAGTTGTTTTGCTTTAAGTAAGCAATAATCAGAAATTTTTTCTAAAAATTTTTTATCTTTAACCATAAGTTGCAGTTACTATTAATGTTATAAATACAGATAGACCATAATAATTATTTAATGCAAATAACTTAAAATTTTTATCTGAATTATTTTTTTGATGAGAATATATTTGAATAATTAAAATTATACCTGATAAAATGGCGATAACATAGCTGATAACATCAGCATTTAACAATTTTAAACAAATGATTAATAAAGCAAAAGATGTAAAATAATTAATACTTAAAAATGTTTTAAAGTTTTTTTCAAATTTTATTGAGGTTGATTTTACTCCTATTTTTAAATCGTCTTTAAGATCTTGCATTCCATAAATTGTGTCATACCCGAGAGTCCAAAAAATTGCTGAGAAATATAGTAATACAGAAAGAAGAGACAATTCATTTCCCATAGCAAGCCATCCTAAAATTACTCCCCAATTAAAAGTAATACCCAAAAATAGCTGAGGCCAGTAAGTAATTCTTTTCATAAATGGGTATAAAATAATAAAAATTCCAGAAGTTAAACCAAAAATGATGGATTTTAAGTTAAGCTGCAAAAGTATAATTAGCGATAATAATATTAATACTAAAATAGCAAACCACCCTTGTTTAGAGGAAATTAAGCCTTTTGCTATAGGTCTGTTTTTGGTTCTTGTAATTTTTTTATCAATATTTTTATCGATGATATCATTATAAATACAGCCTGCACTTCTCATTAAAAAAGAACCTATAAAAAAAAGTATTAAATATTTTAAAAAAAGATCATTATTTTCAGCATAAATATTTCCAACGGCAAGACCCCAGGTGCAAGGCCAATAAAGTAAAAAAATTCCGGTAGGCTTATCAAGCCTGATAAGTTCGATATATTTTTTCATGCAATCAGATTAAATTTATCTAAATAATTTTTTTCAATTCTAGTAAATTATTTATTATTTTTTTTGGTTTGAAATCTAAATTGTCGAAATTTTTGTTTAATCTATTTACCCAGATCGATTGAAATCCATACGATCTTGAGCCAACCACATCCCAACTATTTGAACTTAAGAAGCAAACTTCCTTAGGTTTGCATTTGTATTGTTTGGTAACAAGTTGATACACTTTGGGATCTGGTTTATAAATTTTTACTTTCTCAATGGAGATAATAGAGTGAAACAAATTTTTGATCCCTGCTTTATTGGTTAAAAGTTTTAGCAATTGTGGAGTGCCATTAGAAAGAACGCAGGTTTTGATCTTTCTTTTTTTTAGATATTCAAGTGTTTCTTTTAGTTCTGGATAAGCGTCTAATTTTTTATAAAGTTTTAAAAGTTCAGATTTGTATTTGGGGTTTATTTTATGAACTTTCATAGCATAATGGAGTGAGTCCTGGGTAACTTTCCAAAAATCTTTATGATTTTTCATTAAACTTCTGAGCCAAGTATATTCTAGCTGAGTAGTTCTCCAGGTATTAGAAAATTCAAGCCAAGATTTTCCAATTTTATTTTTTATTACTTTTGCAGCTGAATTAATATCAAAACAAGTGCCGTAGGCGTCAAATGCACAAACTTTGATATTTGAAATTTTGTTTTTCATATATACAATTTATTTAATGGAAAAAAAAATTAGAATATTTTTGGACGAAACACTAGAAGAAAATAAAGAAATTTTGTTAGGCAAGGAACAATCCCATTATATCACTAACGTTATGCGACTTAAAATGAATGATGAATTGTCATTATTTAATGGAAAACAAGGAGAGTTTGTAGGAACAGTGTCATCTCAACTTAAAAAAGAAACAAAAATTAAAATTTATAAAAAACTACGTGAACAATCTAAGTCTAGTAATATTTCATTAGCTTTTTGTCCTCCCAAAGGATCTAGATTGGATCTTTTAATTCAAAAATGTACGGAGGTGGGACTAAAAAATTTTATACCGGTAATTTCGGATCATACCATTAATAGAAAAATTAATACGGAGAGATTGAATAAAGTAATTATCGAGGCTTGTGAGCAATCAGATCAAATGAATATTCCCAAGCTTTCGAATTCAATAACTTTTGGTCATTTTGCAAGCTCGTTAGATGAAAAAGATACAGTATTGTTTGCAGATATTAATCATAAAAAAAATAATTTGTCTGAATTGTTAAGTGAAAAGAAGAATAATTTTATTTTATTTATTGGACCAGAAGGGGACTTTTCCTCACAAGAAAGAGATCAAATAAAAATGAATTCTAAATTTAAAAGTTTTTCACTTGGAGCAAATATTCTAAGATCAGAAACGGCTGCAATATCAGGACTGGTATTGTTAAATTTTTTACTTACTTAAAGTCTTGTTCCACCAACTGTAATTTCATCTACTAAAATAGAGGGCTGTCCAACACCTACAGGAACCCACTGTCCATTTTTTCCACAAGTCCCAATTCCCGGATCTAATTTCATATCATTTCCCACCATCGATACTTTAGTTAGAATATCAGGACCATTACCAATTAGTGTAGCTCCTTTAATAGGTGATCCGATTTTTCCATTATTAATCTCATAAGCTTCCGTGCATGAAAAAACAAATTTTCCATTAGTGATATCTACTTGGCCACCACCAAATGAAACCGCAAAAATTCCCTGATCTACAGATTTGATCATGTCTTCCTGAGAATGTTTTCCTTGCAACATAAATGTGTTGGTCATTCTTGGCATGGGGGCACATTCAAAACTTTCTCTTCTTCCGTTTCCCGTAGATTGGGTTTTCATAAGTCTAGCATTTAATCTGTCTTGCATATAATTTTTTAATATTCCATTTTCTATTAAAACTGTTCTGGAAGATGGAGTTCCTTCATCATCTATAGTAATGGATCCTCTTCTGTTAGTGATCGTTCCATCATCGACAATGGTTACATGTTCACTGGCTACTTTTTGATTCATTAGATTATGAAAAGCAGATGTTTTTTTTCTATTAAAATCACCTTCCAATCCATGCCCAATTGCTTCGTGTAATAAAATTCCAGGCCATCCTGGTCCTAATACCACTTTCATTTCGCCAGCAGGAGCATCTTTACTTTCCAGATTAACCATTGCCTGTCTGTAAGCTTCATCACAAACTCTTTTCCAATCATTATTTGCAATATAATCATCATAATTCATTCTGCCTCCGGTTCCATAAGAACCAGTTTCTTTTCTTCCATTTTTTTCGACCATTACTGAAACATTAAATCTAATGAGTGGTCTAATATCTTGAAAATTTTGTGATCCTGATTTGATAATCTCAATCTCTTGATATTCACCTGCTATAGATGCGGTTACTTGCTTAACTATCGATCCCTTTTTTCTTAAATATTCATCCACATTTTTTAAAATAGATACTTTTTCATTAAATGGTTTTGCTTCAATGGGATTAATATCTGAATACATTTTAGAGTTAGATCTTGCAGGAGCAGAGTCCAATTTTCCATTTTTATTTTTTAAACTAGAAAGAATTTTTTTAGAGGAATCACTCAAAGATGTTTTAGAAATTTCATTAGAATGAGCATAGGCAGTTACATCCTCAGTAACAGCTCTTAAACCATATCCAATAGAGGTATCGTAACTAGTATTTTTAATTTTTTGGTCGTCTAAAATAAAAGACTCACTTTTTGAGCTTTCAAAGAAAAGCTCACCATCATCACAGTTTTTTAGGGTTTCTGAAACCAGCTGTTCAGCTTGCTCGCGAGTCAGGTCTGTATCTGTAAAAAAAGTGTTCATTATGGCTACAATTCTTTTTGATTTTTTATATCTTTCATGTACTTTTTGTCAAAGTGTCGCAAAGTTAAGCATACTTTGTTTTGCTATAAGGACAACTACATTATGAAAAAAATTATTCTATCTTCAATTTTATTTTTAGTAAGTACAAATTTATTAGCGGATCAGCCTAAAAATTGGCAATTAGGATTTCAAGAAGGAGTGACTTCTGTGATGCATGACCTTGTTTTTATGCATGATTATATTTTGATGCCTATTATCACTGCAATTTCATGCTTTGTGTTATTTTTAATTTTATACTCCGTTTACAAATTTAGAGCTTCTAAAAATCCCAATCCATCTAAAACAACACACAATACTTTTATTGAAATTTTATGGACAGTTATTCCATGTTTAATTTTAGTAGTAATTGCAATTCCATCTTTCAAACTTTTATACAAACAAGATGTAATACCAAAAGCGGATGTTACTATTAAAGCTATAGGATACCAATGGTATTGGGGTTATGAATATCCAGATGAAAAAATAGCTTTTGAATCAGTTATGGTGGAAACTAAAGATTTAAAACCTGGCCAACCAAGATTACTAGCAACAGACACTAAAGTAGTAGTTCCGGTAAATAAAGTAGTTAAAGTTTTGATCACAGCAAATGATGTGTTGCATGCATGGGCCCTTCCAGCATTCGGAGTAAAAAGAGATGCGGTACCAGGAAGAATAAATGCAACCTGGTTTAAGGCAGAAAAAGAAGGAATTTTTTACGGACAGTGTTCAGAGTTATGTGGAATCAAGCATGCATTCATGCCAATCACTGTGGAAGTGGTATCCCAGGAAAAATATAATGAATGGATTGCAATGGCGAAAAAAAAATACGCGATGTATCCGTCTAACAATAATTTAGTAGTAGAAAATAAAAAATAGGAGAAGATAAATATGTCAAGTTATTCATCAACAGCTGATCATCATCACGAAAGTCATCCTACTGGATGGAAGAGATGGGCGTATTCCACTAACCACAAAGATATTGGAACCATGTATTTAATTTTTGCAATTTTTGCAGGAATTATAGGTACAGCTTTTTCAGTTTTGATGAGAATGGAATTGATGCACCCAGGTGATGGAATTTTAGGTGGAAACTATCATTTGTATAACGTCCTAGTTACTGGACATGGGTTGATTATGATTTTCTTCATGGTGATGCCAGCCATGATAGGTGGATTTGGAAATTGGTTTGTTCCTTTAATGATTGGAGCTCCCGATATGGCTTTTCCAAGAATGAATAATATTTCTTTTTGGTTGTTGCCAGCAGCATTTATTTTATTACTAGCCTCAATTTTTGTAGAAGGCCCTCCAGGTCAAACAGGAGTTGGTGGTGGCTGGACTATTTATCCTCCTTTATCTTCTAAAGCCGGTCAACCTGGCCCTGCAATGGATTTGGCAATATTTAGCCTTCACATTGCTGGAGCTTCTTCCATTTTAGGAGCGGTCAATTTTATAACAACCATATTCAATATGAGAGCACCTGGTATGACCATGCATAAGATGCCTTTGTTTGCTTGGTCAATTTTAGTTACAGCATTTTTATTATTACTATCATTGCCAGTACTTGCCGGTGCAATTACCATGCTGCTCACTGATAGAAATTTTGGAACTTCTTTTTTTAATCCGCAAGGGGGAGGAGACCCAGTATTATTTCAACATTTATTCTGGTTCTTTGGTCATCCAGAAGTTTACATTATGATTTTGCCAGGTTTTGGAATTGTTAGTCATATCATTTCTACTTTTTCAAAAAAACCAGTATTTGGATATTTGGGCATGGCCTATGCCATGGTTTCAATTGGAGTTGTCGGCTTCGTTGTTTGGGCGCACCATATGTATACCGTCGGAATGGGCGTTGACACGAAGGCATATTTTGTATTTGCGACTATGGTGATTGCAGTTCCAACAGGAATTAAAGTGTTTTCATGGATTGCTACTATGTGGGGAGGATCGGTAACACTTACTACTCCTATGCTTTGGGCTCTTGGATTTATATTTTTATTTACCGTGGGAGGAGTGACAGGAGTTGTTCTTGCTAATGCTGGAATTGATTCAGCGATGCATGATACTTATTATGTGGTGGCTCATTTCCATTACGTTTTATCTCTTGGTGCAGTATTCTCTATTTTTGCTGGATTTTATTATTGGTTCAGTAAAATGACGGGTTATGAATATTCTGAATTTTTAGGAAAACTTCATTTTTGGGTAAGTTTTATTGGAGTTAATTTAATATTCTTTCCTCAGCATTTTTTAGGGCTAGCCGGAATGCCAAGAAGATATGCTGATTATCCAGATGCATTTGCAGGTTGGAATTATGTTTCTTCAATTGGATCTTATATTTCAGCGTTTGGTGTTGTAATATTTTTTGCAATGATTGTTCATGCATTTGCTAGAGGAAAGCAGGCAGCTAATAATCCATGGGGAGAAGGAGCTACTACATTGGAATGGACATTATCATCACCACCTCCTTTCCACCAATTTAACGAGCTACCTCAAATTAAATAGTCAGGGGTATTTTGAAAAAACAAATGTCTGGTGCGATTATGTCATCGGAAGGGTCATACTCAACAATTGCAAAGAATTTTTTTGAATTGATGAAACCAAGAGTTATGTCTCTTGTTATTTTTACTGCCTTAGTGGGCATTGTAATTGCTCCCATAAAGTTAAGTTTTGTTAATTCAGCTATCTCATTACTATTTGTTGCCCTAGGAGCTGGGGCTGCTGGAGCGCTAAACATGTGGTATGACGCTGAAATTGACGGCATTATGTCTAGAACTTGCCTTAGACCCATTCCACTTGGAAAAGTTAAAAATAAGCACGCATTAGTTTTTGGAACTATTTTATCATTTGTTTCAGTCGTTGGGCTTTATATGTTCTCTAATTTTTTATCAGCAGTAATTTTGGCAATTACAATTTTATTTTATATTTTTATTTACACAATTTGGCTTAAAAGAAGTACACCACAAAACATTGTGATTGGTGGTGCCGCAGGATCTTTTCCACCCGTGATAGGTTGGACTATTTCTACAAATAGTATTTCCATAGAACCTATTATTTTATTCTTAATTATTTTTTTATGGACCCCTTCCCATTTTTGGGCTTTGAGCTTGTACAAAAACGAAGATTACAAAAAAGCAAACATACCTATGTTACCAGTGGTAAGCGGTGAGAATGTCACTAAAAAAAATATTTTATTTTATTCTGTTATTCTTTGGCCAGTTACTTTAGCTCCTTATTTTTTACATTTTGCAAGCTATAGTAATTTAGTATTTGTTGTTATATTTGGATTATTTTATATCTTTTTATCTTTCAAGTTACTCATCACAAGAAATAAAATATTTGCTCACAAGATTGCAAGAAATATTTTTGTGTATTCTATTTTTTATTTATTTTTTATATTTTCAACCATCTTAATTGATAACTATTTCTTTCTATAGTCTATGAATTTAAAAAATAAAAATAAATTAGTAGCTTGGGCTTTAGTTGCTTTAATTATATTTTTCTTTTGTTACACTATTTTAAATATTTCTATTTTTAACCGACCCTTATGATTAGATCGCAGTATAAAAAATTACATCCTTTGTATTTAGTGGCAATTTTTTTTATTATGCTTGGATTATCTTTTGCTTCTGTTCCACTGTACGATCTTTTTTGTAGAGTAACAGGATTTGGTGGAACCACGCAAAAAACTAACATTTTGCCAAAAGTGGTAATTAATAAAAACTTAGGTATGAGATTTGATACGAATGTTGCAGGTGGACTTCCTGTAATTTTCAAAGCTAAAAATAATGTGGCTGATATCAAGCCAGGAGAAGTTAGGAATTCAACCTTTTTTATAAATAACAAGAGTCAAGAAACATTAAAATTTGTGTCTACTTTTAATGTGACTCCTGATTCGGCAGGAAAGTATTTTAATAAACTTGAATGCTTTTGTTTTGAGCAGCAGAAAATAGGTCCAAATAAAACTGTTGAGCTTAATTTATCTTATTATATTGACCCTGAAATCGCTAAAGACCCAGCGACCAAAGATATCAAAGATATAACTTTATCTTATACTTTATTTGAAGTAGATAAGTTTCAGAAATAATAAATTATGTCATCAGCTGAAAAAAAACACGATTATCACTTAGTTGATCCAAGTCCGTGGCCAATATTTTGTTCTTTAGCTTCTTTGTTAGTTGCAATTGGAGCTGTTTATTATTTTAGAACAAAAGCTTTGTGGTTGTTGTTTGCTTCGATGGCAGTTCTTTTATATGGAATGTTTATGTGGTTTAGGGATGTTGTTATTGAAGCGCAACATAAAGGAGACCATACTCCGGTAGTGCAATTAAGTCATCGATATGGAATGACTTTGTTTATCGCATCTGAGGTGATGTTTTTTGTTGCTTGGTTTTGGGCATTTTTCGATTCCAGTTTATTTCCCGATCAGGTTATTGGAGGAATTTGGCCACCTAAAGGAATTCAAACTTTAGATCCTTGGCACATACCTTTGATAAATACTTTAATATTATTATTATCAGGAACTACCGTCACCTGGGCACACCATGCAATGTTAGAAAACGACAGGAAGAGTTTAATTCAGGGATTGATTTTAACAGTAATTTTAGGAGCAATTTTTACTATGTTCCAAGCTTATGAATATGTTCATGCAACATTTAAATTAAGTACAGGAATTTATGGATCTACTTTTTATATGGCAACAGGCTTCCATGGATTTCATGTGTTAGTAGGAACTATATTTTTAGCTGTTTGTTTGTTTAGAGCACAAAAAGGTCATTATACACCTGAGCATCATTTCGGTTTTGAAGCAGCTGCGTGGTACTGGCATTTTGTAGACGTTGTTTGGTTATTTTTATTTGCTGCTATATACATCTGGGGTAGTTAAGCTTTTTTGAAAAAAACTATCTTTAATTTATTTTCATTCATCATCATTATTTTACTTTTTTCACTAGGTACGTGGCAACTGTACCGTTTGCAGTGGAAAGAAAATATTATTAGCAAGATAGAGCTTTCATCTAAACTCCCCCCTACATCATTAGATGTAAATAACATGGAAGAATTTAAAAAGATTAAAATTAAAGGAAATTTGCTTCTAAAAAATTATTTTCTTTATCAGTTAAATGAAAAAGGAAACTATGGTTTCAATTTAATTTCAGTCTTGCAAACCGATAATTCAAATTTTTTTCTGGTGAAAAGAGGGTGGCTTCCCAAAATTGAAAAAAAATATGAAGAAAATTACCCACTAGAAATAGTTAGCAATGTGGAGATAGAAGGTGTGCTGCATTTGGCAAAGCCTAAAAGAAATTTTGTACCTGAAAATAATGACAAAGAAAAATTTTTTTACTATTTAGATATTAATCAATTATCAAAATCTTTAAATATTAAACTTGCACCTTATTTGATCGAACAATCGTCATCAGATAAATATTTTATTAATTTAAAGAATACTTCAAGGATTAATATAACAAATAATCATCTTCAGTATGCCATAACTTGGTATGTGCTAGGATTTTGTATATTAATTGCTTTTTGGTTTTTAAAAAAAAGATATAAATAAATATGTTGTATTGTAGCACTAGAGACAAAAACAAAACATTTACTTTTGAACAAATTTTTTTGAATGCCCTAGCATCTGATGGGGGGCTATATGTACCCGTAAGTATTCCTAAAGTTACCCAGTCAGAAATGGCTCAAATGAGTAAGCTCAACTTTTCTGAATTGTCATTTGAAATTTTTCACAAATTTACAGGAGATACTTTTGTTGCGAATGAATTAAGGACAATAATTACCAAGTCTTATTCCGTTTTCCAAAATCCAAAAATTGTAGATTTAAAGATCATAGACAACATTCATTGTGTGGAGCTTTTTCACGGTCCTACACTGGCTTTTAAAGATATTGCTATGCAAGTTTTGGGCAATATGTACGAATTTTTATTAAAAAAAAGTAAAAATAAAATGAATTTAATTACCGCAACTTCAGGAGATACAGGTGCAGCAGCAATTGATGCTCTAAAAAGTAAGCCTTATGTAAATATTTTTGTTTTACATCCTGAAAATAAAGTCTCTGAGATTCAGAGGCGACTAATGACTTCCGTTATGGATAAGAATGTATTTAATATTGCAGTTAAAGGTACGTTTGATGATTGTCAGTATTTAGTTAAAGAGATGTTCAATGACCAAGTATTTAGGAACGAGATCCAAATGTCAGGAGTTAATTCTATTAATTGGGCACGAATTGTTGCGCAGGTAGTTTATTATTTTTTTATTTATTTTCAGCAAGGTGCTTCCAAAAAAGAAATGATTGTATCAGTTCCTACTGGTAATTTTGGAGATATATACGCAGGGTACATTGCAAAACAAATGGGACTACCTATCAAAAAATTAATCATAGCTACTAATCATAATAATTTATTAGAAAAATGTTTGAATACCGGATTATACGAACCTGGAAAGGTCAATCCTTCTATTTCACCAAGTATGGATATACAGGTCGCAAGCAATTTTGAAAGAATAATATTTGATGTTTGTAATCAAAATACTACACGGGTGTTGACGCTTATGAATGATTTAAAAGTGAACAAAAAATTTAAATTGTCCAATGATGAGCTGGGTAAATTAAAAACAACCTTCTTGGCATTTAGTGTAGATGAAAAAGAAACATTAGAAACTATCAAATATATTTTTGACAGGCATAACATAATAGTAGATCCACATTCAGCTATTGGATTCAAGGCTTTACAAAAATATAATAATTTTAGATCTGAGTTTGCTTATTTTTGTTTTGAAACAGCGCATCCATGTAAATTTCCTGAGGCTATTATTAAAGCCATTAATTATAATCCGCAAATACCAAATTTTATTGGCAATATTAAGGACAAAGAAGAAAAATTTGTTGTGTTGGAAAATAATTTAGATCAATTAAAAAAATATATTCAGAGCAAAGTCAATTAATTAGTTTCGTTGTCGATTGCTTTTCTCGCCTCAGCATCTACAAGATTATTATATTTATCTGAAGCATGTCCTTTGACCCATTTCCATTGAATATTTTTTTTTTCAGCTAATTCATCTAGTAAGGTCCATAAATCTTTATTTTTTACTGGTTGTTTTGATGCAGTTTTCCATCCGTTTTTTTTCCAATTTTTAATCCATCCCTCTATTCCATCTTTTACATATTTAGAGTCCGTGTAGATTGTGATGTGATGATCACCAGACACTTCTAGGGCTTTAATAACTGCTGTTAACTCCATTCTATTATTGGTAGTTGATAATTCAAATCCTGAAATTATTTTTTCTTTTCCTGCGTTGATAATGATTGCTGCCCATCCGCCTTTTCCTGGATTGCCGGAGCATGCACCATCTGTGTATATTGTGGTGTTATTAGCGCTCAAGAAACCAACCTTTGATAACTTTTAGTTTGTTCATAAAATTTAATTTTATTTAAATATTCATTTGGATTTTTGATTTTCACTATAGCATTTTTTTGTTGATTAATTTGATCATACAATCGGGTAAGAAAAAATCTGATTGCAGCACCCATTGATAAAATAGGTAATGATTGAAGCTCTTTTTGGTTTAGTCTTCTTATTTTTGAATAACCTTTTAGGATGGCATTTTTTTTGGACTCATCAAGCTGGTACCGCTTATTAAAACAGAGTGCATTAATACAAATTGCAAGATCATAAATTAAAAAATCATTACAAGAAAAATAAAAATCTATGAAGCCATTAAATTTATTTTTTTGAAAAAATATATTATCAGGAAAAAGGTCTCCATGAATTATTCCCGTAGGTATATTTTTGGGCCAATATTTTTTAATAGTATTTAAAATCTGAAGAATAAATGAATGAATTCCAGGAATTTTTTTATTACCTTTATTTTTAATTAATTGATTTAAAGTTAGCCATGAATTTAAGGATAAATTATTTTTTCTTTTGATTTTAATTCCTTTACTGGCAAGGTGTAGTTTGGCAATGTTGTTTCCAATGATTTCACACTCTTTTAAGGTATGCGTATTTTTTGCTTTTCCAAAAACAAAAGTGGAAATGCAAGCTTTTTTATTTTTAATCTCAAAAATATTCTTTTTAAATTTATTATGAATCGGGTTTGGACAAATGATATTTTTAGAATTTAAATGACTCATTAAATTCATAAAAAAAGGAAGGTCTTTAATATTTACTCTTTTTTCAAAAACAGTGAGAATATATTTTCCTTTAGTGGTAATTAGTAAGTAGTTGGTATTTTCAATTCCTTCTTTAATTCCTCTTAATTGTTTCAAAATACCAATTGAATAATCATTTATAATATTAGAAACTTCAGAAAATGAAAGTCGTGTATAAATGGCCATTATTGAAGTGATGATGGTAGCTTGAAAGAAACATTTTCTACCGTTGAGATAATTTCTTCGATATTAACTGTCCGTAGTAATTTAATTTTTTCAAGAGTTTCTTTCATCAGAACTTCTGGAGCTGAAGCTCCAGAGGAAAGTCCAATATTTTTTGAATTAATTATTTGTTCGGTAGGAAAAGGCATTTCAGGATGAAGTAATAGGCTATTAGCACACCCACTATTTTTAGCCACTTCCACAAGTCTTTGTGAATTGGAAGAATTGGGACTACCAATAACTAGAAATAAATCACATTTAGGTGCGATTAATTTTACAGCATTTTGTCTGTTCGTAGTAGCATAGCATATATCCTCTTTGATGGGGGCCTTGATGTTAGAAATTTTGTTTTTGAGTGTGTCAATAATTTCTTTGGTATCATCTACTGAAAGAGTAGTTTGTGTAATATAGGCGTATTTAGTATCAGGACTGAATTTATAATTGACCACATCGTCTTTAGTTTGAATTAATTGAATAGATCCAGAATCTAACTGCCCCATCGTGCCAACGACTTCCGGATGATTTTTGTGCCCAATGAGAAATATAAAATATCCTTGTTTATTCAGCTGCTCAGCTTCACGATGGACTTTGGAAACAAGGGGGCAAGTTGCATCAATGTATGTAAGGTTTTTAAATTGAGCATCCCCAATTACTTTTTTAGATACACCATGCGCTGAAAAAATGACTGGTCGTGAAGTATCTTCTATATCTTCAAGCTCTTTAACAAATATTGTTCCTAAATTTTTTAGCTCATTTACCACGTGCTGGTTGTGAACTATTTCATGACGAACATAAACTGGAGATCCGTACTTTTCTAATGTTTTTTTTACAATTAGTACGGCTCTTTCTACTCCGGCACAAAATCCCCTTGGACTAGCAAGAAAAATATTTAATGTTTCCATATTATTTTTTGTACTTATCATAAATTTCATTAAGTATAATATGAGGCAATGTTAATGAGGCCAATCCTACAAAGGTTATTTTAATAATTGATTTATCTATAGAAAATTCGTTTTTTAAATAAACTAACATTAATAGAGCAATAGCAAAAGTAATAATTGTTAGTGGCAATGCAGAAACAGCAAATTGTTTTAATCCTAAATTAATATTCTTATTATTCAGCTCATATGACAATGACAAGATGTGCTTGGTGGAGTGCATGAGACAAAAATACATAGTAAATGCAACAAATAAAGGCAAAAAATAAAATATAAGCACAATACATATTAGCTCTAAATTCATCACTAGAAAACATTCCCAATTTACTTTTTTTTGTAAAAAATAAAAAAATATACATAAGAATAAAATAATTATGTTAAGCCAAAAAAAATAAAACCAATTCATTTTCATAATGAAAGAATCTGCATCTTCAAATATAAGAATTTTTATAAAACTTTGAGTTTCTTCTTGATTAAAATAAAATGATGAAGAAATAACCACAAAACCTCTCATAAAATAAAATATATTATCTAATATGGATTGTTTATTTATGAAAAAAGACACATCTTCTTGGCCAAAGTGAAAAGAAGAAATGATAAAAAAAATTATTAAACTTAAAAAGGAAAATTTAACCCAACAAAACAATACTAATAATGCAAATAAAATATAAAGAAAATAAAAAAGAAATAAAGATTTATTTTTAAATATTTTATTTGTAATAAATTTACCTTTAATATGATCTAGTGCTCCATGAGAAATACCAATGGTAGCAATTAAGATAAAACACAGAAGATATAAATTATCATAATATGTCTCGATTGTACTTTGGAATAGTATTAATAATAAACTGAGAAAGATAAAAAAAAATAATTGAAAGTAAAAATTTTTTTTTATTTGAGAATTGTTGAATAAAATATTGCTCATTTATTATGTATCCCAAAGATTGATTTGTACATATAAATAAAAAAATTTTGTAAAAAAATCAATTTAGGCATTGATATTATTATTTTTAAATCTTCAATAAAATTACTGCGGTCACATAAAAAATTAATCACTGTCTTACTAGTATTATTTTTAAACAAATGAAAAAAAATTTTTGGCATAATTCTATGATTACGCTCAATTACAGATAGTAAAATTTGGTCTAGGAATTTATATTTAATGGATCTGATCAAAGGAAGATTTATTGTATCTTTTAATTTTAATTGTTTAGCTAAATTTTCACTAAATGTTTGAATGGCTTGAAAAGTGTAACCTGTACTCAATCTGGTCATATTACCCGCCGTCCCTATCTTGATATGATTGGCAGAGTTATTATTAACAGGAAAGTGATATAGTGGGATGGCTCCAAACTCTTCATTTTTAATTTTTCCTGAAATTTTTTTCTGTAATAAATATTTATTTATCTCTTCTTGATATTTATTTTTTGCCTTAATTTTTTTTGAGTACCAGGTAGTTTCAATTAACGCTCTTTTTGTTGAAAAAGGTAAAATGTAAAAAAAATGCAGCCCATTATTTTGTTCACAGTCAAAGTCCATTAATTGTACATTAGTGGAATTAAATATATCTTTTGCACTTTCAATTTCACAACCATAAAAATGTTGATACATACTAGATTTTTTTTTACCCGCTATTAGACTATCGAATATGTATTTAGTTTTATAAGATTGATTAGTAGTTGTAATAACATCTTTTTTAACAGACACAATTTTAGTATTTTTTATCAGGTGAATGTTTTTATTTTTATTCAAATTATTAATTATAAATTTATAAAATTTTTGTGAATTAATACTTCGGTAGGGTGACTTTTCACACGGCAAAGTTATGGATTGTTGATTATGAGTTATAGTAAAATAATTCCAACTTTTTTCTATGCAACTTTTGAATTTATTATTATTAAAATCCCAATAAGACCATATTTTATCTTTTTGGTATTCTTTTCTTTTTTCAAGAATTGCTAAAGTTTTATTTTTTAAACATCCTTGTTTATTAAGTTCGAAGGCCAAAGAAAGACCAGATAGCCCTCCTCCTAAAATAATGTAATCAAATTCTTTCATGAAGATTTATAAATTTAAATAATTTATTTTCTGCAAAACTTAAGTCATGAGGTTTAATAAAAAAAAGTTTCATCAGATCTATAATAGACTTTATAGTCAAATATAGTTTCATCATATTAGAAACATAAATTTTTCCAGATACTATATAATTTTTCATATTTTTTCTTTTTAGAATTTCATATCCAATCTGCCTATAAATTTTCCTTGCAACCAAAATAGCAAAACGTTGACGAAGTGGAATATGTTTAATTGCCCAAAATGACTCATCATATAAATTTTCTGCTATATGAATTGTTTTTTTGATACTGTTAAAACTTTTAGATATATAAAATCTATTATTTTTTGAATCTTCCATCACATCTCTAGCTATATTTGTGAGTTGCATTGCTATTCCGAGCTTTATGGCACCTTTAAAAACATTTTTATCTTTTATTTTAAGAATCTTAGAAATAATTAAACCTACTGTTCCAGCTACTCTATAAGAATATAAATAAAGATCTTTTTTTTTTGTGAAAATAACTTTTTTTTTTAAATCAGATTCTATTCCATCAAATAAGTCAGAAATAATTTTTTGTTTTATATCGTACTCTTGAATTAGTTTTTTAAAATCATTGACAATGTATGTGGATTTATCTTTATAAAAAAAATTCTTAAACTCTTTAAATTTTTTTTTTTTGATGTGAGTGGGATGATTATTGTCCGCAATGTCATCTAAAGTTCTGCAGAAATTATATACAGTAGAAAATTGCAAGAATATTTTTTGTGATAGAAAAAAAGATGCCCAATAAAAAGATTTAGAATGTTTAGAAATAAGAACTTTATTGTTTTGATACATTACAATAATTTATCCAACACTTTTGCAGAAGATAGAACGCCCGGAACCCCAGCTCCTGGATGAGTGCCAGCACCCACAAAGTATAAATTTTTAAAGATTTCCGATTGATTATGAAATCTGAAATATGCAGATTGAGTAAACTTGGGCTGAATAGAAAAGCCAGATCCGTAAAGTGTGCAAAGTTCTTTTTCAAAATAGTCTGGAGTAAGGTAAAAATCACTTACAATGTTTTTTTTTATTTCTGGCAAAATAGTTTTCTCCATTGTGTTGATCACCTGCTCCTTAAAAACTTCTGCTTGTTCTGACCAGTTAATATTTGATAAATTATTAGGTACAGGAACTAAAACATAAAAAGTATCATGATTTATGGGAGCCATACTTTCGTCGCTTGCAGTTGGTCGATGTAAGTAAAAACTAATATCATTAGATAATATTTTTTTTTCAAAAATATTATTTAAATGATTTTGGTATTGATTTCCAAAAACAATAGTATGGTGAGCTATGTTTGAATATTTTTTTTTAGAACCAAAATAATAAACAAATAAACCCATTGAGTAATTCATTGTATTTAATTTTTGTTTAAAGAAAAAACCGTATTTTTCATGTTCCGTAATAAGTTTTTTATAAACATTGGGTGGATCGGCATTGCATATAACTAAATCACTTTCTAAAACATTACCGTTTTTCATTTCTACACCTGTTATTTCGTTGTTTTTAATTAAAAACTTTATTACCTCGGCATTTTTGAGAATTGTAATTCCTTCTTCCTTCATTAATTGTTCCAAACCACTTATTATTTTTCCTGTACCACCCTCGGCGTAATGAATTCCCCATTTTTTTTCCAAAGATAGAATAAGAGTATAAATGGAAGTGGTTGTGAAAGGATTCCCCCCAACCAGTAAAGGGTGCATACTAAAAATTCTTCTCAATTTATCATTTGAAATATAATTGGACACTAGTTGATAAACAGATTGGTAGCTTTTGAGTTTTAACAAATCTGGGATTTGTTTAAGCATAAAAGTAATTTTGTTAAATGGCTTATCTGCAAGCTCTGTATAGCCCTTATTGAATATTTTTTCAGTAAATTGAATAAGCTGTTCATATCCATTTAAATCTTTAGAAGATATTTTTTTTATTTGATCTTGCATTTTTTTTTCATTTCCCGTGTAGTCAAAGGTACTCCCATCTTCAAACATAAATCTGTACCAAAGCTCCAGTGGTTTAATAGCAACGTAATCAGAAATTTTTTTATTAAAAAGCGCAAATAACTCTTCTAACAAGTAAGGAGCAGTGATTACGGTTGGACCACCATCAAATGTAAAACCATCTTGTTTGAACACTCTGGCTCTACCACCTAGATCAGCATGTTTTTCTAATAGAGTAACGTGATAGCCTTTGGCTTTCATTCTTAATGCTGCAGCTATTCCACCAAAACCAGAGCCAATGACAGTTATTTTTTTCTTCATTTTTAATATAATTTTAGATACATAGTTTTACTATGAATAATCCTAAAACAACAAAAAATTCTCCAGAAAAAGTTAGCTTAGAAAAAGATAAAAAATATTCTTGGTGCACTTGTGGTCTCTCTCATAAACAGCCTTTTTGTGATGGCACTCATAAGACAAACGGTGATTATAAATCATTGCCATTTAATGTTAATGAAACAAAAGATTATTATTTGTGCAATTGTAAAAAAACTAAAAATCCGCCCTTTTGTGACGGATCTCACAATTAAATTTAAATTTAAATATTCT
>Ga0222714_10000766_pt1 | contig 36468 bp, 21 predicted proteins | sample C33_3DmetaG_FD_165048 | JGI IMG/M metagenome (GOLD analysis project Ga0222714, IMG submission 165048) | Estuarine water microbial communities from San Francisco Bay, California, United States - C33_3D | ecosystem: Environmental > Aquatic > Marine > Unclassified | place: USA: California...
TGGGGGTGATCCCCCCTATACTTACATCAGTTCAAACGACACAGACTCATGACCGACTCCACTTTCAACGGTTGGGCAAACTGGGAGACCTGGAACGTTACCCTCTGGATCCAGAACGATGAGGGACTCTATAGCGAAGCGCAGGCAACCGCCCGCAGCGGTGGCACCTATCAGGATCTGGTAGCAATGCTCTACGATTGTGGCAGCACTGAGACCCCTGACGGTTGCCGCTGGGACGATCCTGCGATCGACGGGTTGGCGGTTAATGAAGTCATCCGCAGTCTGTATTACTGACTGTAACGGTGGGTTGACAGGGGCAGTGGGTGCGTGGTAGGCAGTGCCCCCGCCCCGCGCCCGTCCCCCTGGCGGCGCGTGTGGCTAAAATCGATGGGTCCCTGTAATCTATAAAGTCTTGCTTTCGCCAGCTCTTTATATAACTCTCAACTTTTCTATATAAAACAAAAATGGAAATTGGAATACCCGAAATGCAAAAAAATCCGGAGAAAAATTTTACAACCGTAGAGGTCGATCCAGTAACTGGTGAGTATTATGTTACGATACCTGAGTGGATTCTCAATGATTTTGGGTGGTATGAGGGCACGGAAGTCAACATGGAGGTTGAGGGAGACTGTATTGTAATTACTGAAGTCAAGAGAGATTGACGCCAATTGACTTCTTATAGATAATGCGTTATGATTCGGAATGAATCGATTCAAATTCAAACTTGATTAAGTTATGGCAAAAGGATTTACAGTAAAGGCAACGTCGCCCGTTGTGAAGAAAGAAGCAACAGAAGAATGGGACTTTGCACTCGCTAGAGAAATGGTCAAAGGTAAGACAATTGTATTCTGTCTACCTGGACGCAATGTTTCTTACACATTTTTGAAGAACTTTGTACAACTGTGTTTTGATCTTGTACAGTCTGGAGCAAGTATCCAGATCTCGCAGGACTACTCATCCATGGTTAATTTTGCAAGATGTAAATGTCTGGGAGCGAACGTACTGCGTGGACCTGATCAGAAACCATGGGACGGCAAATTAAAATATGATTATCAGTTGTGGATTGATAGTGATATTGTTTTTAACACTGAGAAATTCTATCAATTAATTTTGATGGACAAAGATATCGCAGCAGGTTGGTATATGACGGAAGACGGGCATACGACTTCTGTAGCACACTGGTTAGAAGAAGACGACTTCCGTAATAATGGTGGAGTCATGAATCATGAAACTGGTGATAGCATTACAAAGCGTAAGAAGCCTTTTACTGTTGATTACACTGGATTTGGTTGGTTGTTGATTAAGAACGGTGTATTTGAACATGGTGAAATGAAGTATCCTTGGTTTGCTCCAAAGATGCAAGTCTTTGAATCTGGTGAAGTACAAGATATGTGTGGAGAGGATGTATCATTCTGTCTGGATGCAATTGCAGCAGGATTTGAGATTTGGTGTGATCCTCGCGTTCGCGTCGGACACGAAAAGACTCGCGTGATCTGATACAATGGCAGAGTTGTATACGATACTCCACCACAACAAAGTTCTTTATGAACACTTGACTGAGGAGGAATATTTCGATACAATGGAGGACCTGTCTCAAAAGTTTTATGAGACGGGCTCTCCAAACCCTTCGGAACTTGAAACTCAAATTATTCAAAAGGATTAAAACATTATGGCAAAAGCAAAAGTCGGTCTGAACAAGAGCTCTTATATTCCGGGATCTCCTAAGAAATCTCGTCAAGGAGCTGGGGCTGGAACAAAATACGCCGCGTCTTCTCGCAATAAAGCGCGTAAACCCTATCGGGGACAAGGTAAAGGTTGATATGTTGAGGGAGGGTCTTCGGACTCTCCCTTTTTTAATAAATATCTAGAAAGATTGGTATAATGAAGACCTTTAATCAGTTTTGTTCAGAAGCATATCAGTTGGATGAGAATATTATTCAACGTGCCGCTAATACTCCTATCGGCAGAACGATTATTGGACGTACTGGTCTTGGTAGAGCAGTCAGAGGAATATCAGCAGCGACAGCAGCAGACGAAGTGATTCAAAAATTGCCTCGTCCTGTAAGAGACATTGGTGAAATTGGTATGTCTGGTCTTGGAATGGGTCCTTTAGCAGTTCCTGCAATGGCAGTTACGGCAGCGACTAAACTTGCAACACCTGTAGGTAAAAGAGTTCATAAAGCAAAAACTGAAAGAGACGCTACAGCACGTCAGGCACTCTCTACAGCACCTAGCACACGCGGTATGACCTTTGCTGATAGAGAAAGATTAGTCCAAGGCACCCGTTTGAAGGGTGTTTGAGGTAGAATAAATAGAGATAAGGGATAGCAACCCCTCTAAAAGTTCTGATTTCACTGTAAATCAGGATCTTAAAATGGGACAATCACCTGTCGATAGAAATTCTGACTACATGTATGAGATGTGGGGAACCACTAAACTCGTCACAGACTACTATAAGGACGAAAAAATGACTGCACAACATGATTTTTTGGACAATCTAGGCAATCATCAGCACCAAAAGATGCTTCGTGAGATTGCAAATGACGATTTGACACCTAAAAAACATGATTTTAGGACTCAGAATGAACTTCATGAAAAAATTCGCAATGACGAGGACTATGATGACTGGGATTATGGCACAGAACCCTATTATGGGAAGATTTCTGAGTAGGTACTATAAATAAATTCAGAAAAATCTACCTATTCAATGGCAACCAGAAGGGTTTCAAGAGCATTTAAGGATATTAGTTTTGCATTTGACCCACATCCTGTGACAAAGGACCTTCCTGTCTTGATTAATGAGCGTGCAATCATTAGATCTGTGCGTAATTTGGTTGAAACCATTCCTACAGAACGATTTTTTAACTCAGACTTGGGGTCTGATATTCGTAGAAGTCTCTTTGATTTCGTGGATATTGCCTCAAGTCGTGTTATTGAAGAGCAAATACGGGAAACTATTCAATTTTATGAGGATAGAGTCGAAAATTTACTCGTCAAAGTTGATCCACAACCCGATAATAATAGTTTTGACGTAAATGTTTACTTCGATATTGTAGGTTTAGATTTACCAACCCAAGCATTTTCGTTCATATTAGAGGCGACGCGATAAAAAATGCCTTTTACACAGTTTACTAACCTAGATTTCGATCAAATCAAGGCTCAAATCAAGGATTATCTCCGTGCAAATTCAAATTTCACGGATTTTGACTTTGAGGGGTCGAATTTTTCTGTTCTGATCGATACTCTTGCGTATAATACTTACATTAATGCGTTTAATGCGAACCTGGTTGTCAACGAATCCTTCTTGGATGGGGCAACAGTTCGTGAAAATGTGGTTTCATTAGCAAGAAACATAGGTTACATACCACGCTCTAGGAGCGCCTCTAAGGCAAACGTAACTTTTAGTGTTCCTACCACTACCAGTAGTGGATTTATCACCCTCCAAGCAGGTCTGGTGTGCATTGGAAGGCAAGATAACACTTCATATCGCTTCTCAATTCCAGAAGATGTCACTGCCGCAGTAGTAAACGGTGTGGCACAGTTTGGATCAGCAGCAGCACCAATTCAAATCTATCAAGGTTCTCTACTTTCAAGACAATTTTTAGTTGATACGTCAATTGATCAGAGATTTGTTCTCGATAATCCAAATATTGATACCTCAACTATTACTGTATACGTCAAAGGTATTAATGATACCGGTTTAGGAAGAGAATATAGTAAGATTGACAATATTTTAAACATTGACAAAAATTCTGAAATCTTTTTAATACAAGAAGTTCAAGATGAGCGTTATGAACTTCTGTTTGGTGACGGATACTTCGGTAAAGAGTTAGAAAATAATGCTGTTATCACAGTAAGATACATTATTACTGATGGTGAGTCTGGAAATGGACCTTCGGTCTTTGATTTCCAAGGAAACTTCCTTGATCAGTCGAATGTTCGCGTCATTCCTACTGCGTCAGTTCCCGTAACGACCATTCAGAAGGCGATGAATGGCGGTGAAATTGAGAATGTGTCCTCTATCAAGTATTTCGCTCCAAGACTCTACTCAGCGCAATACAGAGCAGTTACAGCGAGGGATTATGAGGCAATCATTGCTTCAATTTATCCAAATACAGAATCAGTTGCAGTAGTTGGTGGAGAAGAATTGTCCCCACCACAGTTTGGTACGGTACAAATCAGTATCAAACCAAAAAATGGTACATATGTTTCTGATTTTGATAAGCAAAATATTTTAAACAAGATCAAACAGTACTCAATTGCTGGAATCAACCAGAAAATTGTTGATCTTAAGGTTCTTTATGTTGAAATTGACTCCTTCATTTACTATAACAATGCTCAAGTTACAAATGTTGATGATCTAAGAACCAACGTTATTGATTCTCTCACCAAATATTCTCAAGATGTTGACATGAATCGCTTTGGTGGAAGATTCAAATATAGTAAAGTTCTACAACTTATTGATAGAGTTGATTCTGCAATTACTTCTAATATCACAAAGGTGAAAATTAGAAGAGATATGAAGGCATTGTTGAATCAGTTTGCACAGTATGAACTTTGTTTTGGTAATAAGTTCCATGTAAATGTCAACGGGTACAACATTAAATCTACAGGATTCACAATTGCTGGAGAATCATCAACCGTATACATTACAGACGCACCAGAAATTACAGCAGGTGGAAATAGAGTATCAAATGCTACTACAGCGTCACAGGTATTCCTTTCCAGACCAGGAACTGTAAGTGCTGAAAAGGGAATTCTTTCACTGGTTAAACTTGATTCTAATGGAAATAGAGTTGTCGTTGCTAAGGAAGCAGGAACCGTTGATTATGTTAAAGGTGAGATCATACTTAACACACTTAACATCACAAGTACTCAAAGACCAAACAACATTATTGAAATTCAAGCATACCCAGAATCAAATGATGTTGTAGGTCTTAAGGATCTATATTTGACGTTCAGCATTCCAAATAGTTCAATAAATATGGTTAAAGATGTAATTGCATCTGGTGAAGATATTTCTGGCGTGTCTTTCACAAGAGATTACTATACTTCAAGTTACTCAAACGGAGCTCTAGAGAGGAAATAAAATATGTCGCATTTTGAGAAGAGAGTGCAACTCAATAAAATTATTGAGAGCCAACTTCCAGAATTTTTAGTTGCAGATTTTCCAAAAGCTGTTGAATTTTTTAGACAGTATTATCTGTCTTTAGAGCATCAGGGTGGTAATGTTGATCTTGTTGATAATTTAGATCGTTATATTAAACTCGATAATCTTATCCCAGAAGTTGTTGTGGGAGAAGTATCTCTCACATCTGCAGTATCTGAATCCGATACTACAATTAATGTTACTTCGACAAAGGGATTTCCTGAGGAATATGGTCTGTTGCAAATTGGCAATGAGATCATTACTTACACTGGAATCACAGGCACTACTTTCACTGGTTGTATTCGTGGATTTAGTGGAATTAGTGGATATGATGTAGGAATTTCCAGCGTCTTTAGTAATGTAAACAAGCAAAATATTATTTTCTCTCAAACTTCTGCTGCTGCACATAATCAATCTGCAACGGTAAAGAATCTGAGCGTATTGTTCTTACAAGAGTTTTATAAGAAACTTAAGAAAACTTTTACACCAGGACTGGAAGAGTATGATTTTGTTTCCGATTTGAATGTTGGAAACTTTATTAAACATGCAAGAAACTTCTATCAGTCAAAAGGTATTGCAGAATCTATTAGAATCTTGTTCAAGGTTCTTTATGGAGTAAATGCTGAAGTACTGGATCTCGAAAGTCGCCTAATCAAACCCTCTTCTGCAGAATATATCAGAAGAGAGGTTGTTGTTGCAGAAAATATTTCTGGAGATCCATTTGGATTGGAAGGTCAAACAATATTCAAGTCAAATGATTTGAATACAAATGCATCTGTATCAGAAATTGAGATCTTTACTAGAAATAATCAAACGTTCTATAAACTTAGTCTCTTTGTAGGATACAATGACAGAGATCTTGTAGAAGGAGTATTTACAATCCCTGGCGCTTCAAGATGCTTGGAACCAGTTAGTGTCAATGCTTCCGTTATTAGTGTAGATTCCACAATTGGATTTGGCGAATCTGGGACGATTATCTCTGGTGATAATGTAATTAATTACACCTCAAAGAGCATAAACCAGTTCTATGGTTGCACTGGTGTAACTAATCAAATTGAACTTGGAGATCTCATAAGAGCAGATGAGACTATTTTTGGATATGAAAATGGTGATACAGAAAAGAGATGTGATTTAAGAATCACTGGTGTTCTCTCTGGATTTAAAGCACTGTCAGATATTCCTCTTATGGAAGAGGATGAAGTCATTTCAACCAGAAATGTTGGTGAGATCATTGACAATCCAGTAGGTGATAAAACTTTCAAGCAAGTTTTTGCAAATTCTTGGATCTACAATACTAGTGCAAGATTTAAAGTACAATCAATCTCATCGTCAGTATTCACCTTATTCTCTGAAATTGATAAGTCCAGTCTCAAAGTAGGTGACTTTGTTGAAATTCTTGTTGGTAATAGTAATATTGTAGTTGTACCAGATCCAAATAATTCAAATGCTTCATATGCACAAGTTTCTAGCATAAACGCATCTTCAAGAGAAGTTACTCTTTCCAATACAGGATCTTTTGTACCATTACCAAATGTTGATTATAGCATTAGAAGAAAACTTGTAAAAGCGAAGAGTTCTGGTGTTATTATTACAATTGGAAATGACGTTTATATTGCAAATGCCCTGAACGTTTATAGTAATGATGCAGATTCTTACGGGTATATTGCTTCAAACTCACTACCTTCATATACCATTGTAGAAAATATTCTTGAATCTACACTTCCAGATGGAACTGTTAATGGTCTTGGTGATTATAGTTCCTACTTCCAATCATATGGAACTATAAAATTCTCCTCACCTGTTGATTTTAGAGATGGTGATGAGATCAGATATACTGCAGCAAATTCTTTATCTGGATTAGAATCTGGTCAAACATATTTTGTCAAACTTGTAGCAGCAAATGAGATCAAACTCTATGCCTCAAAGGCACTCTTATCTGGGAATGAGAGCATTAGATTTGGACAAAATAACAATCCTGGAGTACATTATTTCACTCTAAAGCGCCATGAAAATAGAACACTCAGTTCTAATAAGATTGTTAGAAAGTTTCCATTAAATCAAACATTTGAAAATAAGAAAGGTGACGAAAGATCTGTAGAAAACATTGGTATTTTAATTGATGGTGTAGAAATTACAAGTCCAAATTCTTCAGACAAGATTTATTATGGACCTATTGAAAAGTTTGAGGTCTTGAATGGTGGCAGTGGATACGATATAGTCAATCCTCCAAATATTACAATTTCTTCAGGTGCTGGGTCTACAGCATATGTTGAACCAATCATTGTTGGTAATGTAAAGAGCATTATTATCGATCCACAAGACTTTGACTTTGAAGAATTACTCTCAGTATCTCTTACTGGTGGAAATGGATCTGGTTGTTCATTGGAACCAGTAGTAGGTCAAAGATTTAGAGAAATGTCATTTGACAGTCGCAAACTGTCTCTCGGTGGTGGTATTGATATTTCAAATGAAACAATTACGTTCTTAGAACCACATAATCTTGGTGACGGTCAGCGTATAATCTACAATCAAAATGGAAATGATCCAATTTCCATTGGTGTTGCATATGACCCAACAAACACTGCTACAGGATCTTTGGTTAGTGGTGACGAATATGTTGTTAGATTTGTAAACACAAGTACAATTAGACTCTTCAAAAATGAGTTAGATGCTTTTGCAGGAACAACTGGAATCAATACAATTGGTCTTTCTGCAGCAACGACCGCGAGCGGCATTCACAAATTTAGAACTCTGTCTCAAAATAATCTGAGAAGTGTAAAGGTACTAAATTCTGGATCTGGGTATTCTCATAGAAAACTTAGAGTAAGATCTTCAGGAATCTCTACAGAATATAATACAGTAACATTCAAAGATCATGGATTTAAAACTGGAGAGATTGTTACTTATGAATCTTCAGGAACCACCATTGTTGGATTATCCACATTAAATCAATATTCTATTCAGAGATTAGATTCTGATACATTCAGACTTGTAAATGTTGGTGTTGCTGGAACTTATAGACAAGATCTTACAAAATCAAAATATACAAAATTTGATTCAATTGGAAGTGGATATCACATTTTCAAATATCCACAAATTGAAGTATCTGCTAACGTTTCCTTTGGTGCAACAACTGGAACATTTAACTTCACTCCAATTGTTACTGGTGAAATTGTCGGAGCATATCTGTATGAATCTGGTAGCGGATATGGATCTACTACTTTAAATTTACATAAAAAACCAATTATTTCTATCAGCAAAGGTAAGAACGCACAGTTAAATCCAATCATTTCTAATGGAAGAATTGTAGACGTTCAAGTGCTGAATAAAGGTTCAGAATATATTTCTATTCCAGAACTTAATATTGAAGATCAATCTGGTGGAACAGGAGCGATTTTCAGACCAGTTGTTGTTGACGGTAAAGTTGACGATGTTATTGTAATCAATCCAGGTATTGGGTATAGTTCATCAACAACTTCAATATACGTTGATCCAAGAGGATCTGGTGCAATATTTGACACTCGTGTCAGAAGTTTGAGTGTAAATGACGCATTCAGATTTGGAAAGATATCTGCAACACAATCGACAAAGATTTATTCAAATCTTTATAAGAATGATAAAGAAGATTCATTAGTTTATGGAATTTATGGATACTCTGAAGATCTTGCTGCAAACTATGAAAATCTCAGTGGATCTCACTCACCAATTATTGGTTGGGCATATGATGGAAATCCAATCTATGGACCATATGGGTATCAAACAGCAAATGATATTCAATCTGGTATTATTAAAGTAAGACCTGGATATGAATTAAAAACTTCTGGTGTATTTGACAGACCAGCATTTGAACAAGGATTCTTTATCGAAGATTATCAGTATACCAATAGCGGAGATCTTGATTCACATAATGGTAGATTCTGTAAGACTCCAGAATTTCCAAATGGAGTTTATGCATATTTTGCTGGTGTTACGACTAGTACCATTTCACCAGATTTTGTTCCCACCTACCCATACTTCGTCGGCAATACATTCAAATCAAGAATTATTGAAGATAATGAAGTCTTAGATCAAACATTTGATTTTAATGGGCAAAATCTTGTTCGTAATACATTCCCATACAAGGTAAACGATCCAGATGCTGATTATGATTTCATAAATGAATCCTATGAAAGTTTTGAGCAACTTTCAATCGTCGAATCTGTTACTCAGGGTGATGTCGATGAGATCAGAGTCATTGACGGTGGAAGAGGATATTCCATTGGTGATGCAGTAAACTTTGATTTTGAAGATGCTAATGGATCTGGACTGAGAGGTCGGGTAGAAGAACTTAAGGGTGCTGGCATATCTTCAATTACTACAGAATTGGAGAGAAATTCAAATTGTGTATTTGTTTGGGATAATGATACCCAAGTTTCAGCATATACTTTAGATGGATTCGATCTAAACAATAATGATACAGTTCTTGTAAGTGGTCTTTCAACTTCAGTACCATTCCTTGCGGGTCCAAAGAAAATAGGATTTACTACAGAATCTGTTGGATTAGCAGGTACAATGACCTCATATTCAGCAATTACTGGTGGAATCGATGAGGATATCTTTGTATCTTCAAGATTCAGAACAGTATCTATAGGAAATTCTATAACCATTGTATCTTCAAGTGGTACAGAGGTTGTTAAGGTTCTGAATGATTTTGAAAATGGTGTAGTAAGAGTTAAGAGATTTGGTTCAGCAGGTGTTGCCCACTCTTTCGGAAGTAAACTCAACTTGAGTTGTGATAGAGTTAAGTTACCTGTAAAGACTACAAAGTTTGAATCGCAGAGAGATAAGTTAATTTATTTTAATGCTATAGAATCTGTAGGAATTGGAACCACTGTAGGTGGTGCAGTAGAAAAAGTATCTCAGGTTGGCGTCACTACATCTAGTGTTTCTATTCCTTGTAGATCGATCTATATTTCAAATCACGGTCTTAAAACTGGTGAGAGAGTAACGTTTACAAAGACATCTACTGCAGGTGTAGATTCCTTGATTGTTGGTGACAATAATCTAAATGTAAACACTTTCTATATCCCAGATAATTTTACACTCACAAGTGAAGTTTATGTAATCAACAAAGGACAAAATTATATTGGTCTTACCACACAGGTTGGTTTGACAACTTCAACTGAAGGATTGTTCTTCTATAGTGACGGATCTGATAATGCAGAATATCTGCTGAAGACCAATAAGCAACAAATAACTGGTGATGTTGATAGAATTACAACTACCGTCAGTACTTCTGCAACACACGGTCTGCAGAATGGTGATTCAATTAAGTTGACTGTTGTTCCCAATACTGTTGTTGGATTTGGTACAACTGCAGCACTCAACATAAAACTGAACAGTAGTGAGAAGAAGATACTGGTAAATCCTTTAGGTATCAACTCAACTTCTATTAGTATTGTTGATGGATCGTTTACATATACAGATCATGGATATGAAACTGGCGACAAGGTTTTCTATGAAAGTGCAGAAGTTGCTACAGGATTGAGCACTGGTTCATACTATGTAATTAAAGATAGTAACAGTAAGTTCAGACTTGCTGAAACTTTATATGAATCAAACCCAAGCACAGAAAATGCTGTAAGTATCACAGCGACTGGTGGAGTAAATCATTATGTTTCAGCGATTAATCCAAAGATATCTGTCGTAAGAAATAGTGATCTTCAATTCAATCTCCAAGATACTTCTCTGAGAGGATATGAGTTAAAGATTTATAGAGATAAAGATTTCATAAACGAATATATTAGTTCTGCTGATAGTAGAGAATTTAATGTTGTTGGTCTTGGTAGTGTAGGATTTGGAACAGCGTCAAATTCTTCTCTGACTTTAAGATATTCGAAAAATATTCCCTCTAAACTCTATTATGCTTTAGAAAAAGGTGGATACATTAGTACTGCAGATACTGACGTAAGATCTCATTCTGAGATTGACTATATTGATAGTGAATATAATGGAACATATAGTGTCTTTGGTATTTCAACCGCTTCTAATAATACATTTAAGGTATCTCCATACAGATATCCAAATGTATTAGTGTACAATGCTGAAGATTGCGATTCTCTTACATATTCAACAAAGTCTGCTACTGCTCTGAACGGAAGTATCAGTAAAGTCAAAGTAATATCCAAAGGATTTAACTTTGATAAACTTCCAAAATTCAAAGATGTAACAACTGTAAATGGTGTCAATGCTAATATTATTGGCGTTTCCACCTCTATTGGTAGAATCAACAAGATTAGATTCCGTGATATTGGATATGATTATTCTGCAGACAAGACTCTGAGACCAGAAGCATTTGTTCCACCCATTGTCAGTATTGATAATTTAGATACAATTGAAGAGATTGATATTCAATATGGTGGTGCAAGATATCTAAGTGATCCAAATCTTTTATTGTGGAATGATACTAAGAAAGAAGTAGTAGATTCAACAACCCTCATTGCACATGCACCAAACGGAGCAATCTCGGAAATTGAGCAATTAGCACCAATATATGGATTAGAATCAGAACCACACAAGATTATTGCAATCAATAACTCAAATGGTGTTGGTATTGTTTCTATGGTCAGTGGACCAACTGGTATTGCAACTTGTGTTCTTAAAACACCAATTCTTGGTTATACCTCACCTCCATTTGCTGTTGATGACAGAATATTTGTTGAAGGTATTGAAATGTCGTCTCCAGACGGATCTGGATTTAACTCTGAAAACTACGATTATAAGTTCTTCAAAGTTACTCAGTTTGCAAATACAAGTCCTGCAACACTGACATTCCAACTTGTTGATGATACTGGAGTTGGTCTTACAACTAACGCTGGTATTGCAAAAACATATCAGTCTGGATATGCAACAATTGTAAACGAAGAAAATTATCCAATTATTAATATTAACCAGAAGAGAGCAGTGTTCTCCGACAATGAGAAACTGTTCGTCAATACTGGAACTGGATTCCGTGCAGAAGATCTTTTTGTCTCCCTGGTAAGAGAAGATTATATTAAGGTTAGGGGAAGATATAACCTTAAGAAAGGTGATAAAATCAAAGGAATCAACAGTGGAGCTATTGCAGATGTAACTTCTGTAGATAGAAAGAGATCCAAGTTTACCGTTGATTACTCTTCAAGATTAGATCTTGGTTGGAGTAATGATACTGGTAAGATCAGTGAAGATTATCAAGTAACACCTAATAACGATTATTATCAGAATCTCTCATATTCTATTAAGAGTCCAATAACATGGAATGAACTCTCTGCGCCAGTAAACAGCATTATTCACCCAGCAGGTTTGAAGAACTTTGCTGACGTTGGAGTTACTTCTGAAGCATCCAGTGGTGTTGGTCTTGGTGGATCAACAACTTCAATTGTTATTTTGGATGTCGTCAATGAAAGAAGAGTTGATACAGTTAACTACTTTGACAATGCCGTAGATGTTGATCCAAGAGTAAGTTCAATTAGTGGTCTTCCACAATCAAATGCTCTGCAAATCCAGAATAGAAAACTTACTGATTACATTGAATGTAGAACAAATAGAGTTCTCACTCATGACGACATTAGTAGCAAGTTCTCTAGTAGAGGATTTAAAGATACCTTTGTTGAAATTGAAGAGATTGACTTTGTTGATAATCATGTAAGATATGCAATTCAGATTGTTGATCCAGACACCGATGATGTTCAATTATCAGAACTTATTGTACAATCTTCAACTAATGATATCTTCTTATTTGAAAAATATACCACCTACTCAAATAGAAAACTTGGAGATTTTAGTGCAGATATTGATGATCTCGGAAGAAAGACCCTCATCTTCACACCAACAGATCCATATGAAACAGATCATGACATAAAGATCATAAAGAAAACATACCTTTATCAAGCACTTCCAGCAGGAAGTACTGGCATTGGTACACAATCAATAGGTTGTGTTGATCTCGTTGCTTCATTTGTCGGTGTTAGCAGTGTGCCAAGTGGAAATGATATTCAAACTCTGGCAGAGTTTTCTGACGCAAACTTCAGAGGATTGTTTGCAAATATTGAGGTTACTAATAGATTTACAAGAGAAACAAATTACATTGAAGCAGTAATTGACTTTGATGGATCTGATACTTATGTAAGTGAGTACTATTTTGATCACAATACACAAACCTACAGTGCTTCTTCTGTTGGATTAGTAACTGCAACCTACGATTCTGTTTCTGGTATTGTTTCTGTAAGAGGGCGCAATTTCAGTCAAACTGACGCACTTGATTATAGAACTAATATTGTTGGATTTGGCAACACAACTGCAGGTATTGGAACATACAGATTCTTACTGAATAATCAACCAGCAGGAACAGAGAGAAGTGCCAGACTTGAATCTGTTGTTGGATTTGGTACTGATATTGTAAGAGCAGGAACATTCGATATTAATACAATTTCTTCTGCAGCATCAATTGTTCGTGTTTCGGTTGGAGAAACTTCCGCGATACACCAAGTTAATATTCTGGCAAATGCAAGAGATCTTGAAGTAACTGTTACTCCAGGACCATTCTCTGCGGTTAATAATGTAACTGGTCTTGGAACATTTGGCAGTGAAATTGTAGGAACGAATTTCTACTTGAACTTCTATCCAGACTCTCCATACGATGTAGAACTTCAGTCTTTCAATGAAGTCTTCTACAGACAAATGGATTTTGATAATCAAGCAAATCCACTTTCTTATGGTCCTTCCAATCAACTTTTATTCCTTTCAGCATTTGATGGATTGAATGGTCTGAGAGCAAATAGAGTAAACTTCCCAATTACTCACGATGGAAAACCAATTTATGTGAAGACCTTTGATCCTTCAGATACCACAAAATTAAATTATGCAACGGGTCTCTTTACACTTCCAGATCACTTCTTTAACACAGCAGAAGAAGTTCTGTACAATCCAGTTTCTACCTTTGTTGGAGTTGGACAAACTTCAATGGGAATTGGAGCAACTTCAAACTATCTTGGAATTGTTACCGATAAACTTCCAGAAAAAGTTTATCCAATTGCACTGACCCCAGATACTTTCAAATTAGCAACAACTCCTGAATTTGCAAGAGCAGGAATCTTTGTTACCTTTACTGATCCTGGACTTGGAAATGCTCACGAATTAGAATTTACTAAGAAATTAAGTAAAACTGTTATTGCGATTGATGGTATTGTACAGCAACCAATTACATTTACTCCCGTCAACCACAAGTTAGACTTTAATGGTCACTATCTTGCTGGAGGAATTCCTGCAGGCATTTCAACCTTCAACATTAGTGGAATTTCGTCGGTTCAACCAAGAGATCTTCTCAAAATTGATGAAGAATATATGAAAGTTATTGAAGTTGGTTTTAGTACCAACTCTGGCGGAGAAATTCTTGGTCCAATCAATGGTCTTATTGCCGCTGGTGCTGCCGCAACATTCCCAACAGTTTCTGTTGAGAGAGGATCTGTTGGAACAGCAGCAACATCACACACAGATGGATCTACTGTTCAAGTATACAGAGGTGCTATCAACATTGTAAAGAATGAAGTATTCTTCATTGAACCACCAAAAGGAAATAATAGAGCAAGAAGAAATGAGAGCAATCTTCCTTATGTGACTGCTTCATTCTCAGGAAGAACTTTCTTGAGATCTAATTATGATACCAATATGATATTCGATGATATTTCGGATTCATTTACTGGTATTGGTAAGACATACACACTTAAGGTCGGTGGTGCTGATACAACTGGCGTTGAACCAGGAAATGGAATTCTGTTTATCAACGGTATTTTCCAGACTCCTTCAACAGATAACAACGCTGGAAACAACTACGATATTGAAAGAGACACTGCTGCAGGCATTACAAGTGTAGTTTACACTGGTATTACTTCTGTTGACGGATCTTATATTTTATCAGAATTTGATATTAACCAGAATCAACTTCCAAGAGGTGGTTTGATTGTTTCTCTGGGTTCTACACCTGGTCTTGGATATGCACCTTTGGTTGGTGCAAAAGTTAAGGCAGAGAAAAATTCTTCGGGTGAAATTACAAATATTATTGGAATCAATACTTACACGGGTTCAGTTTCAATCAGTACAGCACTTTACAATGAAGTTACTGGAATCCTTGAAATTGAAACAACAGATTCACACAATCTGCGCGGTGGAGACAGAGTAAAACTTGCTAATCTTGAATTTAGTTGTGCTTCAGCACATGCAGGTGTTACAACAACAATCTTCCCAGATTATGATTATGCCTTAGACGTTGATAATATTATTTCTGCAACAGGTGTTGCAATTAATGTCGGACCAAGCACAATTGCTCACACATATGAGTCTGGTGGAACAGTAGCAAGATTCTTTGATCTTAACTTTGGATCTGGTTATAGATCACCAGTTTCTATTGGAATTACAGATATTGCATATGAGCACAGATTTGTAAGATCTGCTTCTAACAGCATTACTGCAAGCACTGGTGGTCCATTCACTCCAACTAAAGCGAAGTTTACCCCACATACTGGTATTCTCCAATTAACAATTCCAAATCATGGTTTAACCACCAGTGATACTATCGGAATTGCTACAGATGGTCTGGTATTTACTTGCTCCGATGATGATTTCTTCACTGAGCAACCATATCCAAGATCTACTGATCCTGCTGCTGGAGCAACACTTGGAATTACCACATATACTACAAATACAATTAGTGTTGGAGTTGGTTCTGCTGGTGGTGCTGGAACTGGTGCTGTTATAGAAGCAGTAGTTGGTGCTGGAGGAACTTTATCATTCTCGATTACAAATCCTGGTCAAGGATATATCAATCCTTCAGTTATTATTCCAGAACCAAATTATGAGAACATGCAAGTTGTTGGTGTTTCCAGACTTGGTGTTGGAGCAACTACAGAAGTTGGAAGAAATCTCCTGCTTAATCTGACAGTCGGATCAGCAAATACTAGTGTTGGTATTGGATCTACATTGTTCCTTATTGACACATTTAAGATTACAAGATCTGGATATGGTTTCCAACCAGGTGACGTTATGAAGGTAGTTGGTCTGGTCACTGCAAAAGACTTTGCAGCACCAGTTTCCGATTTCCAACTCGAAGTTGTAGAAACATTTAGCGATAGATTTGCTTCCTGGTCATTCGGTGAAATGGATTATATTGATAGCGTCTTTGGATATCAAGATGGAAACAGAAAGAGATTCCCACTTTACTATAATGGAGAACTCTTAAGTTTCGAATTAGATCCTAACAATCCACTTTCCTCTGCTATTGACTTAGATTCTGTTCTGGTAATATTCGTCAATGGTGTACTGCAAACTCCAGGATATTCATATCAATTTACTGGAGGAACCTCATTCCTGTTCAGTGAGGCACCAAAGGTAAATGACAAGATTGATATCTTCTTCTATGTTGGCATAGATGGTGTTGATGTTCTTCAAGTTGAAACTACCGAAACAATTAAAGTTGGTGATGACTTATTCGTAAGGAAGCATCCTTCCTATAATGACACCGAAGATCAACTTCGTGAGAGATCTATCACAGAAATTACTGGATCTGATATTATTGAAACTGATATCTATACTGGTCCAGGTGTAAATGATAATGTCTTTAGACCATTTGACTGGATTAAACAGAAGAAAGATATCTATGTGAAGGGTGATATCATTAGCAAAGTTAGACCAGTACTTGAAACTAAAGTATTCCCAACTGCAAGAATTATTGGTGATGTTTCACCTTCTTCTTCGGAAATATTCGTAGATAATGCACAATTCTTTGATTATGACGAAATCATTCTTGATCTAAACTCAGGATCATTCACATTTGACGCATTCATGGTCGATTCAAACGAACCAGTTTCTGCAGCATTTACTTCCACAGTTTCTATTGCGGGTACAGTTTCGGCAGTAACTATTGATAATGTCGGTGCAGGATACACAACTTCCACAATTGATATTAAGTTCTCTGCTCCTAAAGAAGTTGGTGTTGGTGTTGGAACTACTGCAACTGCAACTGCAACAATCACAAATGGTCAAGTTTCTGCAGTTACAATTACAAATCCTGGTTTCGGATACACAAATACAAACCCACCAAGAATTATTGCCGAACTTCCCACTCCAACTTATGAGACCATCACCACTGTACAGAATGTACAAGGATTTAGTGGAATCATAACTGGAATCAGCACCACTACTGGTGTTGGTGGTCACCCACTTGCACTTAAGTTTAACTTCCGTGCAATGACAGATTATGGTTTAAATGGTGAAGCAAACGTTGCTTCAGACGCATTAGATCTCCTTGCAGGTTATCCTGTAATGATCTACGACACAACCGTTGGAAATGGTGTTACTTCTGTAAACAGCAGTGATTCCGCAGTTGTTGGTATTGGGACAACATTCTTGGATAACGTTTATGTTGTAAGTTCTATAACAAGTCTTGCTTCAAATGCAGAAATTATCTGTAATGTTCATTCAAACAGTCCAGTAATTGGAATTCTTGAAAGTGGCAATTTTGATGATCTTCAAGCAGGATTAACAACTTCACTTGGATATCTTTCCTGGGGAAGAATATATAATTACGACAATAGATCCAATGGAATTTCTATTGGTGTCACTGGTTTGACTGTAGATGCTGGATTATCAACGTTCCCAACTATTCAAAGAAGAGGAAACTTCGGTGAGGGTAAGACTGGGGCAGTACGTTCTAGAAAACCACGCGCAGATGGTGTAAGTCTTGAAATCGATAATTCTTTACCATTCTACATCCAATAACCAGATATAAATACATAAAAAAAGATAACGATGTCAGCAATTGTTACTGATCAATTTAGAATTCTGAATGCCAGCAATTTTGTTGAGTCAGTAGAAAATTCTTCTAACTCATATTATATAACTGTGGGTCTACCAAATCCAACTGTTGTTGGTTATGGTAGAACCACTGCTTGGAATACAAACCCACCATCACCTATTGATAGCATTAGTTACAATAGTCATGCTGGTGATGTTATTTTGTATGGAAAGAGAATAACTTCTGCTAATGTAAGAAGACTGGTTAGAAGAATTGATTGGATCGCTGGAAGTAGATATGAAATGTATCGTGATGATTATAGCATTCTCAATCCAGCACCTTTGACAAATGCATCTAGATTATATGATGCAAACTACTATGTAATGAATAGTGATTACAGAGTTTATATCTGTATTGAAAATGGGTCCAGTGGAGGTAGTCCAAAAGGAAATGTCTCTCAAGATGAACCCACTTTCACCGATTTAGAACCAACAAGAGCTGGTGATAGTGGTGACGGATACATTTGGAAGTATCTGTTCACTATTAGTCCAAGTGACATTATCAAATTTGATTCTACAGAATACATTACTGTACCAAATAGTTGGACAACTAGTACAGATTCTCAAATAAGATCTATTAGAGAGTCTGCAGATTCTAGTGTTAATGAGAACCAAATTAAAACGGTATACATTGAAAGATCTGGTTCAAACTATGCAAATGGTTTGGGTCAAGAAATGAATATCATTGGTGATGGAACTGGAGGAAAAGTAAGAGTTGACGTAGAAGGTGGTAAAATCACTAATACCGTTGTCACCTCTGGTGGTAAGGATTATAGTTATGCACTTGTAGATTTGGGATCAATCAATTCCAACACTACAGGTACTAGTGCTAAATTGGTGCCAATTATTCCACCCTCAAAGGGTCATGGATTTGATGTTTATACAGAACTAGGAACCGATAAGGTTTTAGTTTATGCAAGATTTGATGATTCTACAAAAGACTTCCCAGTAGATACCAGTTTTGCTCAAGTTGGAATTGTAAAGAATCCAACTAAAGTTGGTACAAATGACGTTTACCAAGAGAATACGTTCTCTGGTCTTAGTTCCTTCAAATTCTCATCAATTACAGGAACACCAAAAATTGGTGAAAAGATTGAGCAAGTAGTTGCAAATGGAACAGGGAAGGCATTTGGTTATGTCGCTTCTTATGATCTTGAAACGAAGGTTCTGAAGTATTTTAGAGATAGATCTCTATTCTATAATCAGACCACTTTTGATCAACAAGATTATACTGGTATATCCACCAATGGAAGACCATATAATTTTGAATCTTCATCAAATGTAATCAGCGGAAAAACTTCTAATTTTTCTGCAGCAATTGATACAGCATTTGCGGGGATTACTACAAATCCAACAGGAACAAAATTAATTAATCTTGGTGTTAACTTCACTAGTGGAATGGCGGTTCCTGAAATAAATAAAGGATCGGGACAATTAATTTATCTCGACAACAGAGCTAGCATTGCTAGAAACGCACGCCAAAAAGAAGACCTCAAAATTATACTGGAATTTTAAAAAATGCCACAAAAGACGAATTTAAACGTAAGTCCTTACTATGACGACTTTGATAAGGCAGATAATTTTTATAAGGTTCTGTTTAAACCTGGATATCCAGTACAGGCTAGGGAATTAACAGGTCTTCAATCGATTCTACAGAATCAGATAGAATCCTTTGGCAGTCACATGTTCAAAGAGGGTTCTATGGTGATTCCTGGTGGAATCACATGTGACAATGCATTCACAACGGTAAAGGTCAATCCAGACCATTTAGGTATTGATGTTACAGTATACCTTGATTCTATTGTAAATGCAAATAACGGCAAAGGTGCGAAAGTAAAAGGTCAAAGTTCTGAAATTAGTGCAGCAGTAAAGGGATATCTTTTACCACCAGAAGAAGGTGTAGAAGAAATTACTCTGTTTGTTAAGTATCAAGATGGTGGTGTTGACGGTTCCAGTGTAGAATTTGAGGATGGCGAAACATTAATTCTTCAAGAAAATGTCACTTATGGTAATACTTCAATAGTTTCTGGGGATACTGTATTCACACTGAATGCGGTAGATGCTGCTTCTACTGGATATGCTGTTGGTGTTGCAGAAGGTGTTTACTTTATTAGAGGAACATTTGTAGATGTTCCCAATTCACAAGTTGTTCTTGATCCATATGACAATAGTCCGTCATATAGAGTTGGTTTTGATATTGTAGAAGAGATTGTAAACTCAGATCAGGATCAGTCTCTAAATGACAATGCAAAAGGATTTACAAACTATGCTGCACCTGGTGCAGATAGATTAAAAATTAGTTTAAATTTAACCAAGAAGTTACTTACAGATATTGAAGATACCAGTTTTGTAGAACTGGTAAGAGTTGATGACGGAGTAATCAAGAAGTTACAGAATAAATCAAATTATAATTTAATCAAAGACTACTTCGCAAAAAGAACTTTCGAAGAGTCTGGAAACTATGCTGTAGATAATTTTATTGTAGATGTTGTTGATACTTTAAACAACGAGACAGGCAATGGAGGTCTCTTCAGAGAGGACGAAGTAACTGACCAAGGAAATACACCTAGCGACGATTTGATGGGGGTCAGAGTCTCTGCTGGCACCGCATACGTTAGAGGATATGATGTTGATCTTGTAGGTTCTACAGTCATCGACGTACAGAAACCAAGAACAACCAAAAAGATAAATGGATCATTAATTCCATTTGCTCTTGGTAGTTTAGTTAAAGTCAATAATGTTCATGGAACACCTTATATAAACATTGGTGACACTGCTGCAGGTGGATCTGGCAGCACCAATAATAATATTATTGAATTATATGGTGAAAGAAGAAACGCTGGAGGAAATACCAACACATCTAACGCAAGTACTGCGGGTTTAACTACAAAAGTTGGTGAAGCAAGAGTATATTGGTTTGGAGTATCAGATGCTCCATACGAAGATAATGCAACTGATTGGGATCTTTATCTTTATGACATTCAGACATATGTCAATTTAACTCTCGCCAACACATACAATCAAACTGATCAAGTTCCCCTAACTTCATATATTAGAGGTCTCTCTAGTGGTGCTACTGGATATTTGTCAGCATCTACCGGAAATAGTTACAGTCTAACACAAACTTCAGGAAGATTCCTGATTGGTGAGCAAGTTATTATCAATGAAAATGAGCAGTATAAAACTGCTATTACTGGAATGACAATCTATGATACCAGTGATATTAAGTCAGTGTTCCAAGATGCAGATGCATTGAATACTTCATTACATACGAACTTTATTGCGGATACTGTTCTTTATGAGCAAGAACTTGAAAGATTTGGAATAAAGGATCAACTGGTTGTTAGTGGTGGAAATACTGGTAGAGTTTCTGGAAGAAACTTTGCAGATGGTGAAGGTGGAATAAAAGTTAGCAGTATCATTAAGTATCAGACAGGAACACAAGATCCAACATACAATGTTGTTACTGAAATTCGTGCAGATGGAACTACAGTAACTTTGGCATCAGCACCAGCATCCATTAATAAGGTAAACGCAAATGCTGTTACCAATGGATCATACACATTCTCATTGATGGTTCCTAGAATTCGTCAATATGGATTCAATGGTCTTTATGCAACCTTACCAGTAGAAAAGATTGCATCAGTTGATCTCGCAAATTCTGAATTAACAATTACAAAACAAATTACTGGAAAGTCTGTTACTAGCAATAGTCTTACATTAACAGTTGCTGATGCAATAGATGTGAATGCAGGTATTACTAGTGTATTTTTTGAAACTTTTGACGCCGAAAGATATACTATTACTGAAGATGACGGAACAGTCGTACAACTCAAGAGTGGAATGTTCACCCTTGGGGCAAATGGTAATTCAGTAACATTCAATGGTCTTCCAAATAATGGTGCAGTAACTGTTCAAGCAACTCTGAAGAAGAGAGGAGTTACTAATAAGACAAAAGATTTTACTAGATCGAATACAGTATCAATCGTAAGAACTAGTGGAGTATCTGAAGTTACTGGATTAACAACTAGCAAATATTATGGAACAAGAATTGAGGACAATGAGATTTCTCTCAATGTTCCTGATGTTGTTAGTATTCGTGCCGTTTATGAATCTACCAATACTTCTGCACCAGTTCTTGATAAATTAACTTTTGCTACTGGTCTTGCTTTAGATCAGAATGTAATTGTTGGCGAAAAAATCGTAGGACAAGACAGTAGAGCTGTTGCACAAGTAGTAAGCAAAACTTCAAATAGTGTTAGTTATGTAAAGTTAAATACAAACAACTTTGCAGTAGGCGAATCTGTCAAGTTCAAAGATTCTGCAATTAGTGCAGTTATTCAAGAAATAACTCCAGGAAGTTATGTCAATAGAACTGCAAATTATAGACTTGATAAAGGTCATCGCCACCAATTCTGCGATTACTCCAGAATTATAAGAAGACAAGGATCTGCAGTTCCTTCTCGCCAGTTGTTAGTTGTTTATGATGCATACGCAGTTGGTTCGAATAATACTGGGGACATTTTCACAGTAAATTCATACTCTCAAGATAGATTTACTAGCGATATTCCAACTCTTCCAAACGGACTTCGCTGCTCAGATCTGCTCGATTTTAGACCTAGAGTTGCAGCATTTAATCCAGCAACCACGAATGCATCTCCATTTGCATTCTCTAGTAGACAGTATGAATACAACTATAAGTATGTTGTTTCTCCAGATGAAACTTCATTCATGGGTTATAGTTACTATCTCCCAAGAATTGACTTAGTTACTATTAATCGCTTAGGTGAAATTGAAGTTATCAAAGGAGAACCTGCGGATAAACCACAGGCTCCAGTCCTTGCAGATGATGCAATGGAGATTGCACAAATTCTTCTGCCACCATATCTGTTTAATCCAACAAAAGATCCAAAGGTTCTTCTTCGTGATAACAGAAGATTCACGATGAGAGATATTGGTAAACTTGAAGATAGAATTGAAACATTAGAAGAGTTGACCAGCTTAAGTATGCTGGAAATGAACGCAAAAACTCTTGAAATTACCGACGCTAATGGTATCAATAGATTCAAGAGTGGATTTATTGTTAGTGACTTTAGAGACAAATCTCTTTGCGATCCACGCCTTTCCACAATTGATATTTCAAAAGAAGGTGCAACAGCGATTGCCCCAGTTGATTTTTGGTCAATGGGAGCACAACTGGCATTAGATCCAGGAATTGACGTAGATCAAGCAGATATGAGTCAAAACTTGACTCTTCTTGATAGAAATATCAGAAAGACTGGAGATTTATTAACACTCGATTATCAGGAAGTTGGTTGGATTGATCAACCACACGCAACAAACGTTGAAAATGTTAACCCATTCAATGTTATTGTATTCGTTGGTGGCGTTGTATTAGATCCTCAATCTGACAACTGGGTTAGAACTATTTACGTTGACGATCACAGAACAGAATCGACTGGTGCCAAATGGACTCAAGAGGCAAATGTAACCAGAGATGTTGATAACAAAACGGAGTATGTAACTTACAAAAAAGGTGGTGGTAGAGGTGAGACTGCAACTAGAGCATTTACCACTACAACAATTACAACAACAACTAAGTATACTCCAAAACTTCAAGGTCCTTCAAGAGAATTTAATTACGTTGAAGATGTAAAAGTATCCGGGGAAGCAGATCCATGGATGCGTTCAAGAAATGTTTATTTCAATGCAAATGGATTGAGACCTTTCTCAAAGCATTATTTGTATTTGGATAGTCAGCAAGTTGACATTATTCCAAAACTTTGTGAAATTGAGATGGTTTCTGGATCATTTAGAGTTTTTGAAAACGCAAATATCTTTGACTCTACAGGTAAGAAGATTGGATACATTAGAGTTCAAAAACCAAATCACAAATTTGGTGATACTTCCAGACCAGACATTGGTGCTGGACTTGGATCCCCAGCAGTTTTGGTTGAAGAATACAGCGTAGATCCATACGATAGAAACAGACCAGCACCAGGTGACGCTTATTCACCAACCTCAAGACTTATTAACTTTGGTGTAAGAGCACTTTCTACCGATGAAAAGTTCTATGGATATGTTGAAAGAGGTTCCAGAGTAATTGGTGAAACATCTGGTGCCGTTGCTACAATTACCAGAGCAGAATTAGTGTCTGACAACTGGGGAGATATTGTTGCAAACTTCTTCTTCAGAGATCCAAATTCAAATCCACTGCCACCAGTAAGAGTTAAGAGTGGAACAAAGACCGTTAAGGTAACAGCAGTTCCACCAAATACAGTAGTTCTTCCAGGATCTACAGTATTTGCTTCAGAGGCACTTGGAACTTATAGTGGATCTGGATCAATTCTGACACAAGAAACAAGTCGTGTTTCTGTTAGAAATCCACCCAAACCTGCAGCAAGAAAAACAGAAGTTGAAGTTCAAGTTAAAGCACCTCATAGAGACCCATTAGCACAATCATTTACTGTTGATGGAAGAGGAGCATTCCTCACTTCATTCGATCTCTATTTTGCAACCAAGGATCCTGGGGCAAAAATTTATGTGGAATTGAGAACTATGGAGTTGGGAACACCAACCTCATTCCTTGTTCAGGATTACACTCAGGTTGCCTTGAATCCAGATGATATTAATATCAATGAGGCAAATCCATTCGAACCAGTTCCAACAAGAATTCGTTTCCCATCTCCAGTTTATCTTGAAGCAAATAAAGAATATGCAATTGTTATTCTTTCACCAGCTTCAGACGGTTATGAAATGTGGACTGCAACAATGGGTAAGAAGACTGTCAGAACGACAAATCTTCCAGACGTTCAGAATGTAGTTGTTACCAAGCAATATATTGGTGGATCTCTGTTTAAGTCTCAAAATGGTACTATTTGGACAGCAAGTCAGTATCAGGATTTAACATTCAAACTGTATAAAGCAAAGTTTGTTCCTTCAGGAACAGTTACTTTCTACAACTCTGATGTTCTTCCAAAAGGTGATAATAGCAGCAAACTTCAAGATAACCCAATCGAAGGTTTGCCAAGAAAGTTAAAACTGCCAATTTCTGGAACACTTAATGCAAATGTTAGACCTGGCGTAAAAGTCACAGAAGGATCCAGTGGTTCAAACATCACAGGATTTATTGAGAACATTGGTGGACCAGCAGTATCTGGAACTGGAAATGTTTCAATTGCTAGCAGTGGTATTGGATATGTAAATAGTTCTTCTATTTCAAGTGTTCCTCTTTATTCATTGACTGGCAAAGGAACTGGAGCACAGGCAACAATTACAACAAATGCTTTTGGTAATATTCAATCCGTAAATATTACTTCTGTTGGTGAAGGATTTGTTCCTGGAGAAACTGTTGGCATTGTTACCTCAAGCATGGGTACTGCTTCACAACAAAAAGGTTCTGGAGCAAAAATAACAATCACTGGAGTTGGAAATCCAGATTCACTCTATCTCACAAATGTTCAGGGTGAAAACTTCACAAATACTCTTGCGGTACATCATTATACCGATCCAAATAATGAATCAACCAGAACAAGTTCTGGAGTAACTGTAAATGGATCTTCATCAATTGTTGACGACAGATATACTGGAAACGTCTTCAGAATCAAGCAACAAAACCATGCACACCATGGTGGAAACAATAGAATTCTGATTGAAGACGTACTTCCAGATACTGAAAAAACTACAATCACTTCAAACTTTGGTGAAAATGATACTATAGTTTCTGTCGCCAATACTACAATTTTTGCAAGATTTGAAGGAATCGGAACAAGTCGTGGATATGCTCTTCTTAATAATGAAGTTGTTTCTTACAGTGCAATTAGTGCTGGTAGTGGAGGAGCAGGAACTCTTTCAATTGATGCAAGATCAATTAACAATTCCTCTAAGTCTTCACATACAGTTGGTGAATCTATTCAACCATATGAAGTCAATGGCGTTTCATTGACAAGAATTAACACTTCCCATAATATTCCATCAACATATTACAGATCTGAGAATTCTAACCTCGACAACTATTATCTTGAATTTGATAGAAGCACAGCGTCACCAACTGTAAGATCTACTGGATCTGGAATGCTCAACTTTGCAGCACAAAAAGGATTTGGTGGAAATACAGTTGGAATTTCCCAAAACTTCCAGTTTAGTACAATTGAACCTATGTTCAACGTTATTACTCCAGGAAAAGGAACTGCTGCGAATGCTTTAGTTAGAACAGTTTCTGGAACAAGTGCTGGTGGAAATGAAATTTCATTCATCGATCAGGGATTTGAACCAGTAACTCTGAATAAAGTAATGAATTTACGCACACCAAGAATGGTTGCTTCTAGAGTAAATGAACTTGCAAGATTAAGTGCCCTTCCTCGCAACAAATCTCTTTCTATGAGAGTTGAATTCTCAAGCACAGATGAAAATCTGTCTCCAGTAATGGATATGCAGAATGCAACATTTGTTCTTGGAAGAAACAAGTCTAATTCTCCTATCATTGATTATGTTGATGATCCAAGATCAAACAATATTGATGGAGATCCACATGGAGCAATCTTTGTAACGAAGACTATTTCTTTGGCACAACCCGCAACAAGTTTGAGAGTTATGATTGCTGCTAACAGACAAGAAGATGCCGATTTCCGCGTCTTCTATAAACTCATTAAAGCAGATTCAAGTGAAGTTGATCAAAAGTTTGCACCATTCCCAGGTTGGGATAACCTTATTGATGACGACGGTGATGGATTCGGTGATCGTGTCATTGATCCACAAAAGAATAGCGGTAGAGCAGATGCGTTTGTTTCTCCAAATGATTTTGAAGGATTCTCTGAATATCAATTTACCGCCAATAATCTTGATCAATTTACTGCATTTGCAATTAAAGTTGTTATGTCATCTAAGAATGAATCTACACCAGTAAGATTGAAAGATTTCAGAGCTATTGCACTTGCATAATAAATATGGAAGAAAAAGATTTTATTCAAGTTGAAGGAGAACATAATCTTTTCAGAGATAGAAATACTGGCGCTATTCTTAATACCGATAGCGCCGGTTATATTCAATATCAAAAAATGAAACAACGAAGACAATCTGAGCGTGCTGAACTTGATATGATAAAAAATGATATAGAAGAAATCAAATCACTATTGAGGCAACTTGCCAATGGATCCTGATAAAATTGAATTAGAAAATTTAAGCAAGAGTTTTGAATATTTCAAACTGGCAGCAGAGGTTGACAACATTACTTCTGTTGAGGAATTGAGAAATCTGGCTAAATCCTACATAAAACTCTATTTTAAACAACAAGAAGTTGTAAGTAGTTTGGGACTTTAAGGAATATAAATATTTCTACATCCTGAACTGTATATAAATGGCTGAAATAAAAGTCAGAGTAGGTCAGCAACCGGCGGTAAAAGTAATATCTTCTCTCGCAGGTGCCCAGGGTCTCTCTTTGGCAGAACTCAGTGATGTTAGTGCTTCTAACTTGCAAAATGGTATGGTGCTAGTTTACAACAGTAGCATCAGAAAATGGGAAGCAACACTTACCCTGACGCCAGGCGCAACGCAGAATTTAGACATCAACGGAGGAAATTTCTGACATGGCAAGTATTATCAGGATTAAAAGATCCTCGGGTACTAGCAAACCATCCACCCTACAATGGGGTGAATTTGGATATGTAACCGGTATTGGTAGTTTCGGAGGAACTAATCAGTACAAGGACAGAATTTTCCTTGGAGATGATGGTACTAACGCCAACCCAGTTGGTGGATATTACTACACCTCAATGATGGAGCACGATCCAGGTGCTGTTGCAGGTGTACAAAACACAAGAAACCAAGACGGTGGCGTTGTCGCCGTTATGGAACCACTGCCAAATACTGGTCTTGGTGGTGCTTCTTCACTCAAAGTGGATCAGTGGAACGTCGATAATTTAAGAATCGATACCAATACAATTTCTTCAACAGATACTGACGGAGACATTGTACTCGATCCAAATGGAACTGGTGAAATTCAGATTCCAGACGATACATTTCTCACTTTTGGTGATGATAAGAATGCAAAATTTGAATATGATGAGAATGGAGTAGATCAGTTTACTTATACTGGTGCCGACTTCCGCATTAATGTTGTTACAGAGTCTGTCAATAAGGACACTGGTGCATTAATTGTTGAAGGTGGTGTTGGTATTGAAAAGAGTCTGAATGTTGGTGGAAACTTTAGTGTAAGTGGAAATTCAATATTCGATTTAATCAGAATCGAAGATAATATTATTTCTAGTATTCCAGGAAGTAATGATACGATCTACATTGATCCATATCCCGATGGATTGAGCAATGAAGGAACTGTTATAATTAAGGGTAACTTACAAGTTGATGGTACAACCACCACCATTAACTCAACACAGAAGACGGTAAATGATCCGATCTTACATCTTGGTGATGTAACAAGCGCAAGAACGGTTATGGCAACCGTTGCTAGTGGTGCAAACTTAATTACTCTCGATTCTGTTGTTGGTATCAATACTGGGGATATAATTGCTCACGCAAATATTCCTAGTTCAACTTCAATCACAGCATATAATACTGGAACAAAAGTAGTTACTATCAGTGCCAACACGACTGCTGGCATTTCAACAACTGAGCAAGTAACAATTACTCATGCATATGATAGCAATACCGATAGAGGTATTTCTTTCGCATACAATAGTGGAAGTGGCGTTGCAGATAACGAAACTGGATTCTTTGGTATGGAGGATGACTCCATTGCCACCAGCACTGCTGGAGTAGATAACCACGGAACACACGCTGACGATAGCAGAAGATGGGTATATATTCCCGACGCTACTATTGCCAATAGTGTTGTAGCAGGAACCAAAGGTTTCCTTGATATCAAAGGTATTTACTATCAGTCTGGTGACTATGCAACTGGTGGTGTTGTCTATTTTGACAGCACTGGTCTTCAAAGATCTACAAATGCTGTTGCTTCTCCAATTTTCACTTCAAAGCAAGTTTTAACTGCAATCACTAAAAAGACATTTGATCTTAGTGTAGCAATTACTGCTTCTGCTGGTGATATTATTAGACAAGATACCAGTGGTGCATATGGTGTTGTTGAGCAAGGTGTATCTGGATCAACTCAAGTCAGTCTTGTTGGTATTGAAGGCACATTTACCACTGGAAGCAATCTGAGAAGAGAAGGTCAGAACGGATTTATTACAAATCTCGCTTCAGTTCCCAATACAATCACCGACATATATACTAATAAACCACACTGGACTTCAACTCTTGACGGAGGAACTTTCTGATACATGGAACAACAAAATGAAGTGGATGTAAATGTTCTCATTAAACTTTATAATTCCAAATTAGCAACATTAACAAATCAAAACGTTCTGCTTGAGGCAAAGTTAAGTACTTTGTCTCAGGATTATAAATCACAAGTAGAAGCACTGCTCGAAGAAAACGCCAATCTTAAGGCACAACTAGAGACAAAGTAATATGGCAAAACCATCAACTAGACAAGGTTTAATTGACTACTGCTTGCGTCAACTTGGTGCTCCAGTATTGGAGATTAACGTTGATGATGATCAAATCGACGATCTAGTTGATGATACCATTCAATATTTCAACGAGCGTCATTATGATGGTGTTGAAAAAATGTACCTTAAGTATAAAATTACTCAAGACGATATTGATAGGGGAATAGGTGCTGTTACTGCAGGTTCAGACACTGTAAATGGGACAACTGGGGTAGGAATTGTAACTACCACGGCAACTTCCACAGGTATTGCTGCAACCACATTCAATTTTTACGAAAACTCAAACTTCATTCAAGTTCCAGATTCAGTAATCGGAGTTGAAAGAATATTTAAGTTTGATACTAGTTCCATTTCTGGTGGAATGTTTAGTATCAAATATCAACTGTTCTTGAATGATCTTTATTATTTCAATTCGGTAGAATTGTTGCAATATGCAATGGTAAAATCATATCTTGAGGATATTGATTTTCTGTTAACTACCGATAAACAAATAAGATTTAATAAGAGACAAGATAGACTGTATTTGGACATTGATTGGGGAGCACAATCAGTAGGAGATTTTATTGTTCTTGAGTGTTATAGAGCATTAGATCCAGGATCTTTCTCACAGATTTATAACGATAGTTTTGTTAAGAGATATTTGACCGCTCTCATAAAGCGTCAGTGGGGACAAAACCTAAGTAAGTTTAAAGGTGTTAAACTTCCTGGAGGAATTGAATTAAACGGTGGAGAAATCTACCAACAAGCCGAACAAGAATTAAGTGACATCAAATCAAGGATGTCCATGGAATATGAACTTCCACCTCTCGACTTTATTGGATAATGGCACTTAATCCTTTCTTTTTACAAGGGACTGCATCTGAGCAGAGATTAGTCCAAGATATTGTCAATGAGCACCTGAAATTTCATGGTGTGGAAGTTACTTATATTCCAAGAAAATATGTAAATATAAAGACGATTATTGAAGAGGTACAAACTTCAAAATTTGATGACAACTTTGCAATTGAAGCATATGTAAACACTTTTGAGGGATATGGTGGTGCTGGAGATATCCTGACAAAGTTTGGTGTAAGTGTTAGAGATGAATTGATTCTCACAATCTCCAAAGAGAGATTTGAGGATTTTATCGCACCATTTATGGCAGGTCAGGACGACGGAACTGAAGATTCTATAATGCCAACTCCAACAAGACCCAGAGAAGGAGATCTTGTTTATTTCCCATTGGGACAAAGACTTTTCGAAGTTAAATTTGTTGAGCATGAAGATCCTTTCTATCAGTTAGGTAGAAATTACGTTTATCAACTCAAGTGTGAACTCTTTGAATATGAAGATGAAGTTCTTGATACAACAATTGAAGAAATTGATACTCAAATTCAAGATGAAGGATATATTACTACACTCCAATTGATTGGTGTTGGAAGAACTGCAACAGCATCGGCAATTATTGCAGGAACGGTTCCAAGTGGATATATTTCCGAAATTTATTTAAACAATGATGGTAGTGGATTTACTTCGGTTCCAACAATTGGAATTACTTCTTCCCCAACAGGTCAAGTTGGAGATAATGCAACTGCTGTTGGATTCTTAACAACAAGAGCTGGAGTAACTTCTATTGATAAGATTCTTCTAACAAATGCTGGTGCTGGATACACTGTTGCACCAACAATTACAATTACTGGTGGAGGTGGTGTTGGAGCAGCAGCAACTGCTGCTATTGTTACTTCTGGTCAAGGTGTGGTTAGAATTACAATTACTGATGGTGGTGTTGGTTATAGTACAACGCCTATTGTAACTATTTCTGGTCCACCAAGCAGTGGTATTGCAAAAACTGCTGTTGGTATTGCATCTATTGGTTACGACGGATCTGATAAGATTGTCAAGGCAATCTACATCAAAGATCCAGGTAGAGGATATAGTTCTGACCCAACCGTTACCATTGCAGATCCAGAAACACTATCTGGAGTTGGAACTTACCTGTTTAACGAAGTTGTTATCGGATCCAGATCAATGCTGGAAGCAAGAGTCAAAGAATGGGATGAAGATACTAAGGTCCTTAAGATTTCTAACGTTGGTATAGCAGACACTCAGATAGGATTCTATCCTGGTGAGCTTATTATTGGTAAGACTTCTGGAGCGTCTTATCCTGTCTTAATTTATACGCAGGATGACATTTATGATAAATACACTGAAAACGATGAATTTGAAAGACTAGGAAAAGGTATCCTAGATTTCACAGAATCAAATCCATTTGGTACTTATTAATGCTAGGAAAATATTATTATCACGAAATAATTAGAAAAACTATTATATCATTTGGAACATTATTTAATGATATCCATATCCGTCATGCAGATGGAGACGGAAATAGTGTTAGTGATATGAAAGTGCCATTGGCATATGGTCCTGTTCAAAAATTCCTAGCAAAAATAACACAACAATCTGATTTAAATAAACCAATTCAGATTACTATGCCAAGAATGTCATTTGAAATGACATCTATTCAATACGACTCAACAAGAAAGACAAGTTTAATACAAACATTTAAAACTTGTGAGGATGGTAGTAAAGTAAAAAAAGTCTTTATGCCAGTTCCATATAATATTGGATTTGAATTAAATATTCTCTCCAAACTAAATGATGATTCTCTACAGATTATAGAGCAAATCTTGCCTTATTTTCAACCACATTTTAATCTCACAGTAGACTTAGTAGATTCTATTGGAGAAAAGAGAGATGTTCCAATTATTTTGGATTCAGTAAGTTTTCAAGATGATTATGAAGGAAGTTTTGATACTAGAAGATCTTTAATTCACACTCTACAATTTACCGCAAAAACCTATCTGTTTGGTCCCATTGCTGATAGTAGTGATGGTCTTATCCGTAAGGTACAGGTTGATATGTACACCAGTACTGATATTAAAACTGCTAAGCGTGAAGTAAGATATACGGTTACACCAAAAGCACTTGAAGATAAGAATAATGATGGTGTAATTGATTCAACTGATCATGCTCTTCTCCAACCAGGAGATAATTTTGGATTTGATGAAGAATGGCAATTCTTCTCAGACGGAAAAACTTATAGTCCAACTCGCCAAACTGACCTTCCTTAGTAATAACCATGCCAGATAATTATGATTCCATTGACAAGGCACTCAATATTGAGAGTAGCATTGTTGAAACAGAACCAGCAGAGATTAGGAAGCCACCTATTCCTATTGAAAAAACTGATATTAAAAAAGATTATGAGTATACCCGCGCAAACTTATATTCTCTTATAGAAAAAGGTCAAGAAGCAATCAATGGCATCATGGAACTTGCAGGCGAAAGTGCGAGTCCAAGAGCATATGAAGTTGCTGGACAATTAATCAAGAGTGTTGCTGATACTACAGATAAATTAGCAGATCTTCAGAAAAAACTCAAAGATCTTGAAGAAGATTCGGTAAAACAAACAACTAATAATGTTACTAATAATGCATTATTTGTAGGATCAACAAGTGAACTTTCAAAACTACTCAAGCAAGGTTTTCTAAATAATAATAAGTCACAAGACGCATAGGTATGGCGAAAAAATCCTGTAAAAAAGGATATTACTATTGCTTCACTTCAGAGAAGTGTAAGAAGATTCCTAAGGGATGGCACCTTATGTCGTCTACTGGTCGTATTATGAGAGATAGTGAGCATAAAGAGGAAGAGGAGACCAAAAATAATGGTAATGGGAATGGGGACTCTTCTGGGAGCTCTGATGGCGGAGGAGTATCGGAAGGTTGGAGTGCAAAATACAAGAGGTCTATCGATTGCGATAAACCAAAAGGGTTTTCTCAGAGAGCACATTGTCAGGGAAGAAAGAAAGTGAACGAAGCAAAAGAACAAGAGAAAGATCACGAAGTGTCGATGGCACAATCTCAGTTGGCAAAAACTGAGAGAAACATTAAAGCACTCCGTAAAGCACTAGGTAAAAAAGAAAAAAATATTCCCGCTTGGCTTCAGGCAAAGATTACTGATACTGAGCACAATATGGATGCAGCTGCTGGTTACATGGAGAATCCTCTTGAAGAAGCAAACAAAAGTGGTGATAGTTCTTTGCGTGACTGGTTTAGCAAGAGTCGCTCTGATGATGGCACCCCTGGTTGGGTACAACTGGGTGGTAAATACGCAGGAAAACCCTGTGCAAAGCAACCAGGACAAAAAACCAAACCAAAGTGTGGTTCTTCAAAGATGAAGGCAGACCTCTCCGATAAAGAAGAGGAAAGTGCATTCCGTCGCAAAAATCGCCAAGATAAAAATCCCAATCGCAAAGGAAAGGCAAAGAATGTGGCAACCGAAAAGAAAAAGAAACTGAACGCATCATATTCTAATTGGAGAAGTGATTTAGAACAACTCGATGAACTAAAGTGCTGGAATGGTTACAAGAGAAAAAAAGGATCTATTCCTGGAGAAAAAGGTTCTTGCGTAAAAGAAGAAATAGTAGATGAGGGTTTAACAAAGGCTGCTCTTATCGGTGCTGGTATTATGGCTTTACCTACTATTGCTAAAAAAGTTTTTGAACCAAAAGCAAAACAAGCACTGGATAATGCCAGACAAAATGCAACTCTTGGAGGAAATGCATTTGGTGCTGGTGCAAGAGGTCTTGACAAGCAATCTTTTGATCCAGAAGGTGAAATGGTCTTTGAGGGAGATACTTCTCGTGGAAAAAAACCAAGTGTTGGGGATACAATTACACCAGATATGACACAACCAAAACCAAAACCACCAACAACAAGACAGAGAGTGAGATCTGCTGGTTCAAAATATGGACCAAAAGCATTTGAAACCGAAATGCCAGTTTTTAGTACAGAAGAAAAAGACGCTTGCTATAAAAAAGTTAAGTCCCGTTATAAGATTTGGCCAAGTGCATATGCTTCTGGTGCATTAGTCAAGTGCCGTAAGGTTGGTGCTGCTAACTGGGGTAACAGCACAAAGAAAGAAGGTTTCTCTGATTGGAGAACTGAAATGGTTATGGAAGGTAAATTAGAGGATCGTTTATCTAAAATGTCTGATGACGAGTTTAAACAGTTTATAAAAGGCAGAACTGGTCCAGAAGCAGAGACTTTTAGACAAAAAAGAGCATCTGCAAGAGCATCTTCCCAACCCCAAAGACCTGGAGCACAAATGCCACCAGATTTTGCAAAACAGGGTGTATCCAGCAAACCAAGAACAGTTAATGTTGGTGATTATGCAAATAGAAATGTACCAGGTAGTGCTTGGCAGAGAGCACAACAAAATCCTTCTGCATATAGACCCGGTCCTGGAGTAAAACCAGACTTCAGTGGTGTGAATCCAACACCAAGACCAAGACCAAACGTAAGAGTTCGTGGTGGAAAGTTTGGTTTAATTAAGGCACTGGCAGGACCCGCGTTGGCTGCTGGAGCATCTGTTCTTGCCAATGTTATAGCAAATCAACAGAATAAAAATAGTCGTGCTCCTAAAAATGAGTCTTTTGATAGTTGGAAAGACAACTATATTCCAACCGAATTTGAGTCTGTAGATATTATTAAAAATGAACCACTTCGTGCATCTGACTGGAGAACTGAATTAAATATATTTGAAAAGAAAAAAGATCCTTGCAAAGGAAAACCAAAGCGTTGGCAAGATAGTGACTGTGATGGCAAATGGTATGAGAAAGGTGAAGATGTAAAAGAAGACTGGCAGAAAGTCAACAAAGGAGACAAAACTGACGGTATGAGTCAGAAAGCAGTTGATGCTTATAAGCGTGAGAACCCAGGTTCAAAACTCAAGACTGCTGTAACTGAAAAGAATCCTGGTGGTAAGAGAGCAAAGAGACGCAAGTCTTTCTGTGCTCGCTCCAATGGTCAGAGAAAGATGCACAACATCGATTGCTCTAAGACCCCAGATAAAGCAATTTGTAAAGCACGCAAACGCTGGAGATGCTGATGAAAAGTTTTCAACAATTTCTAACCGAAAGTATCACTATCAATGGTGATTTCAATGGCACTCTGAATATGGGTGCCTCACAACCAGAACAGGCAAGCGAATCTTATTTCGCTGATGTTGTCTGGGAAGGTAAAATATATAGAATGGAGATTGAAGGTTCAATGCCCTCTAAGAATGAGTTGGCAGAAAATCTTCAAGGAGAATATCCTGGTGCTGTTGTCCATAACATTTATCCAGCATCTCAAAGTGCAGTAAATATTAAAAATACTCAAAGATATCGTCCAGAAAGATTGGGTTGGAGTGACTAATGGCTCAGTGGAATAAGAACACACAGGACTTTCTAAATCAGGAAAGAAGTCTTTTTGAGGTTTATAATATTGCAGATCACTGGGGAAACCAGACAGACTGGAGACCTCAGTTTTCCGACAATAACAGACTAAAGGTTGCTCCCTTCCAAACAGTTTTCTTCAATACCTTCCAGTATGGTAAGGAGACTGATGTTTGGGATGAGAGAATCACTGGTGTTGGAACTGCTACTCATAATCCCAATTCCAGTAATGTGGTTATGCAAGTTGGATCTACTGCTGGTAGTAAGGTTGTCAGGCAGACGAAGAATGTAATGAGATACATTCCTGGTAGACCAGCAACTCTCGCATTTGCAATTCGTCTAGAAGCACCACAAGTCGGTATTCGCAGAAGATTCGGATTGTTTAATGAGACTGATGGTGCTTTCTTTGAGGATGATGGAGGCACATATTCTTATGTAATTCGCAGCAGTGCATCTGGTATCACCACAGAAACAAGAGTAACCAGAGAAAACTGGAATGGTGAAAAGTTTGATGGTAACGGATACACTGGTGTAACTGCAGATCCAACCAAACAACAGATGATTTCCATTAACTATGAATGGTATGGTGCAGGTGGTGTAAAATTTAATTGGTTAATGAAAAATGAGACTATTGTTAGTCATGAATTTGAGAACTCAAATGTCAATGATTT
>Ga0222714_10000767_pt1 | contig 36466 bp, 46 predicted proteins | sample C33_3DmetaG_FD_165048 | JGI IMG/M metagenome (GOLD analysis project Ga0222714, IMG submission 165048) | Estuarine water microbial communities from San Francisco Bay, California, United States - C33_3D | ecosystem: Environmental > Aquatic > Marine > Unclassified | place: USA: California...
TGTAATCTTAATGCTCCACCTGCTATTGATGTACCATAGTATGTTTGAAGTTGATACCAACTATCAGTTATTGTTCCACCAACACTTTGTATAGAAAATCCTGCATTACCACCTGAAGCCGGATTTGCATCAATTAGAACAATTTGTGCAGCTACTCCTGAAGTATTCTTTATAAGTAAACCTCCATTTATGTCTAACTTAAATTGAGCTGAGTCATATGGAGAAGCCGTATTTACACCAATACTACTTCCTCCATCATACAATAAACTATTAGTTAAAGTATATGTACCATTTATTTTAGGAATATAGTTTGATGTCCAAGTGCCACTCGCAAGAACCGGATTGGTTAATGCTGATTGTTTATTATTAAAAGTATTCCAATCAGTACTACTTAAGTATCCATTACTTGCAGTACCTGATTGTGTAATGCTTATTGCACCTGTTCCACTATTATAACTAATTGGAGCCGTTCCACTTAATGAACTTAACGTAATAAAGTTAGCACCATTGGTTAACTGACTTGTATTAGTTGGTATAGTGATAACACCTGTAGTGCTATTATAAGCACCACTACCTGCTGCAAATGACAATGCCGCACGTGCACGTGTATCTGTATAATATAAATTTGTGACTCCTTCCGAAATATTGTCAGTAGTCAAACTAACAGCACCTGTCTGTCCGTTTACACTTACTACAGCGTCAGTATTATCTACCTGCTGCCATACACCACCATTAAATATCGCCCAATCACCCACAAACCAATCTGTTATTCCATCAAGATTTGTAGTACCCGCCACTGAAACAATGTAGTAATATCCTTGCGTACCAACTGAACTTGTTAATGTAGGTGTGTTAGTAGCTGCGTTCCACGTTCCTTGATATATTGACCCACCAATAAGTCCGTTTACTTGGTTTTGTAATTTTCCAAAAGCAGTAAGCATCGTATCAGTTGCAAGCACTGTTCCTCCTGTGATATTAACACCGGTAAGAATTTTTCCTGTTACCGCAGCATTATCTAAAGTAACTGCAGCAGCACCGGGACCTGTTGCCGTAGCCTCACCCGTAAGCGAAGTAATATAGTTACCGGCTACTTGCTTATTATTAAAAGTCGTCCAATCAGTTGAACTTAAATATCCATCCTGACTTCCGCTTGATTGCTGAATTGTTATGTTTGGAGTAGAGCCACCACTTGAAAATAAAGGAGAAGTAGCTGTAACGCCACCTACCTTGGTATTGAATGTTGACCAATCTGCTGCACTTAATGCACCACGATTAGCAGCACTTGCTGTAGGTACGTTTAATGTAATCACAGGAGTTGTTGTTCCTGTAGCTACAGATGAACTTAAATCAGTTCCTGTTGTTCCTAATGTCAATGCAGCTACTGATGTAACTGTACCAACACTCCAACTCCTATCTGCACTCAAGTCATATTGAGTACCATTAATAGAAAGTAATCTTGATGTAGGAACATAACTGCCTGCCGGCTGCTTGTTATTGAATGTGTTCCAATCTGTAGAAGAAAGGTATCCATCTGTAGAAGCACCTGCTTGCGTAATACTAAATGTTCTATTTGCACTCAAATCACCGCCACCTTGTAAAGGAGCCGTAGTTGAAATAGTTGTTGCAGCATTTGCAGGAGTATATCCTAATATGCCACCAATAGTATTTAATTCGTATCTGCTATTCGTAATATTCCAATAGATACTTTGGTTAGCTGTAGGACTTGGAGCATAAACGTTGTGCAATTCCCCAAGTTCGTAACCCGTATCAATTGCCATATAAATCTTACCATTGTTGGCGTGAGCATAAGTCACGTATCCAACGGTAACTGCGTGATTAGGTGCTACCGGTCTAACATTTGTTAATTGACCCGCAACTGAAGTTGAAACATATAGAATATCTCCATCAACCCAAGTCTCACCTTGTAGGCTACCTGTAGTATTAATATTTTTAACCTCACCAAATGCAGTAACAAAACCTTCTTGATTTACAAGAATGGTTTCAGTAACTAATCCTATAACCTCTGTACTATTGTTCTCATTATTGCCTTGTGCCAAGACAACAGCAAGACGCTGTCCTTGTGCTCCACCTTCTGCAACTTTTCTTACTCTTACAACTTGATAGTTTGCTTCAAGTAAGTCAATGCCTGATTTGTTTACTACTCTTGAAACATTCTCTTGACCGATTTGAAGTGTAACATTGTTACCCATCAAACGTAAATCCATTGTTCCATCTATAGAGTTCCACTGCATACGCCCAACCTGTAAAGCACCCGTAGGTGTTAAGTCAGCTTGGAAGTATCCTGCAGAAATACCAAACTCCCCAAGGTCAACATTGGTAGTTGCTCCTGTGTAAGGTACAAATCCTGTTAATCCCGGGAATGTTTGTAACGCACCCGTTCCATCAATGTACTCAAGTGTTGTACCGGCTCCCGTAACGGCAATCGTACCATTGGAAGTTAATGGGCTGTTAGCGACACTAAATGCTGATGGCATACTTACACCAACAGAAGTAAGACCTGTGTCTAAATCAGTCCAAGAAGCAGTAATTGTATTACCGTCTTGTTCATTAAGCGTTAATGTTTTTGTTGCTGTACCTGTAACTGCAGCGCTTACAATACTTCTATCATATGCTGTATTCCAATTGCTTGAGTTGTCAGTAATATATGAAATGGTTCCTGCTGTAGACTTAACTAAGCCGGTTCCACCTAAAGCATTTTGCTTGTTATTAAAAATAGTCCAATCAGCAGCGCTAAGGTATCCATCCACCAAAGATGTTGCTTTAGGAATACTAAATGCACCTGTCAAATTATTATAAACTAAAGGACTACTTACACTAAGTGAGCCAAGTGTAATATAGCCTGCTCCGTTTAATATTTGATTATTGTCAGTAGGAATAGTAATAGCACCTGATGTATTATCATATGCTCCACTACCCGGTAAAAAACTAAGTGCTTGTCTTGCTCTACTATTTAAAAAATATAAATTAGTTGTGCCTTCAGGTATATTGTCTGTTGTAAGACTTACTGCTCCTGTAAATCCATTTACTGAACTTACTGACTCAGTATTGTCTACTTTTTGCCAAGTACTTTCGCTAAATATAGCCCAATCTCCTACTTGCCAATCAGTAATACCATTTAAGTTGGTATTACCTGCCACATTAACAATGTAATAATGACCTTGCACACCAACGCTACTTGTTAAAGTAGGTACGTTTGCACTTGCATTCCAAGTTCCTTGGTAAACAACCCCGCCTACCAATGCATTGATTTGACTTTGAGTCTTACCAAGTGCTGTAAGGATGCTATCACTTGCATTTATTGTACCTGCAGTTGGGTTAAATCCTGTAAGAACTTTGTTAATTACAGCAGAGTTACTAAGAGTAACTGATGCCGCTCCGGGACCACTTGCAGTAGCTTCTCCTGTTAATGCAGTAATGTAATTACCTGCATTTTGCTTGCCATCAAATGTAATCCAATCAGCAGCACTTAAGTAACCTGCTTGATAACTTGCTGCTTGCTGAATGCTAAATACACCTGTTGCACTATTAAATAATAATGGTGATGTTGCAGAATAAGCAGGTAATGCTACCCATTTAACTCCTGTAACAGTGCTTGATAATACATTACCTGATGCTCCTACACCTCCATCTTCATCTGTAATAGTTCCATCAAATGTGATATTGGTATTGATTGTTGCAGTATTTGTATTAACATCTAAAACCTCAAGATTAGCACTTAATAAAATGTCAATAGAAGAAGTATTACCTTCTGTTAAGACTTGTTCTAAATTCGGAGTAAAGATGGGTGGCAATGTGAACCACTCCACACCATCACCTGTGCTCGTAAGAACCTGACCCGCTGTTCCAACAGAATCAGCAGAGTCAAATAAACTACCTACTAAGTGAGTCTCCTCATTTAGATAAGTTATAAATAAATTTGCAGTATCAGTTACGTCAAGATTAGTTGTAGTAATAGTCCCAAACAAGTTAATGTCTTGTGTAGCTGTATTTCCATAATCCAAAATACCTTGCAAATTATTTGCAGGTATTACAGGAAGAAATACTTCTAACAATTCCTGTAAGGTAAAGTTATACGTTACATCTTCTATCTCACCACCAACACTTGTACCAATTAGCTTATCGGCTAATTTAGGTATAGGAACAACTTCGTATGTACTAATCTTTGACATCCGCTAAGAATTTTTAATAGACAATCTTCAAATTGTCTCCTGTTCTATAAATTTGACCTGCTGTTAATCCACCCAATAAAGCTGCAGCATTATCTGCATACTGAGGTACGTTAGCAATTACAATTGCCGGAGCATTAAAGTTCGCTTGAAACAACGCTAACAACTCGGCACCTGTAAAGTTATAGGTTGCATTTGCAGGTGAATTACCAACTCTTGTACCTACAAGTTTATCATTTAACTGCGGCAAAGCATTGTTAGGATATGAATTAATTTTTCCCATCTTCTTTTTGTTTTACTTCCCCTGTCTGCATATTAATTACAGAGTTAGGACCATATTTCTCAATAAGAACTTTCTCATTGTTAGCAAAAGCCTCTCTGATTTTCTCTGCTTGAGCAATAAGCCCTTGCTTCTGTAACTCAAGGTCTCCAAGATTAATCTTAATCTTAGTGTACTCCTGTGTTCCTGTTTTGATAAAATCTAATTCTTCTGCTGTCAAGTTTACTGTTTCGTTTGTCATTTGATTTGATTTATTTACTTTGTAGAGTAGTACAAAGTATATCTTCTATTTCCGTACTACTCTACGGAGTGACTTAATTTTTTAAGTTATACAAATATAGTAAATAAAAATTATCATTTTCGTCCGAACCTCCATATAAGCCATAGACAAATAGGTATAAGGCATAACCATATGTAAAATAGATAATTTGCTTTCTTTTCAGTCTTCTTCTCAAATCCCTTCTCGTTAACGTCTTTTTTTAATGAAATTTGCTTTTGACTTGATTGTGTAGTCACTACTTTGGTAGTGTCTACCAATGATTTTCGTACTTTTTTTATCTTTATAACAGCATTAAAATACTTAGTTTCTCCTATAACAATAGGCTTGGCAGTGTCAATAGGAGTTACCTCTATTTCCTCACTACTATCAGTAATAATAATAGCGTTTTGCTGAACTACTACGCTATCTTTCTTTTCTACAGCTACGCTGTCAGTATATGTTTGTGTTTGAGTCTTAGTTACAGCCACCTTCCTTGCTGCACAAGAGAATAAAAGGGAAATAACTAACGTCAATATAAAGTATTTCCCCATAGGTATTAGATTAGGACAAAGCCATTCTTGTCAACCTTGTCAGTTTTATGTAATTGTTGCAAATCTACAATAGATTTACCAAATGTTTTTTGAAAATGTGGAGCGTCTACAAATCTCCAATCACCACCCCACTCCCATCCGTATCTTTTAAAGATGGCTACAACTTCCTGCCAATCTCCTTTTTTATCTCCATCAAAGTCGGACTTGGTGTCCCAACTTGCTGACTCAAATGTACCATTACCGTCTTTATCGACAAGTAGTACAATGTCAATCGCTAGTCCATAGTTATGATAAGACTGACCACCTCTAGCTTTTGTTACAATAGCTCCCGCTTTACTTCTACCTTGAGCATATAAAGCGTCTTGTTCTGAAAATGTTCTTAAAGTATGGGAGAATCTGCAAGCAGCTTTTCCTGTTAATTCTTTTACAATATCGTCATATAACAAGATTGCCTCATCTCGTAGTTTGGGATGAAGCAATTTTATTCTTTCTAAAGTCTTTTCGTCTTTCATTTTATATCGTTAATATCAGTTTTTATCTCTTTGGCTCTACTTAATATTTTCTTTAATATCTTCCAAAAATCTACCTTAAAAGCCTCTTCAATATTTTCTTTTATTGATACCAACTCAATAAACATCAACAGTATAGCACATATTTTAGTAAACATATATTGAAACCCAAATGCGTGCATTATAAATTCATTCAACAAATACTTATCCATTAAAAACAAAAACAATATACATACTTCGTATAATAACATCTTGCTTACAATATTCGATAACTTTCTACTTCTGACACTTTTCCATCCAAATATCTTAATTGATTTAAAGATTCCTGTAATTGTGTCAAGGATTATAGCTGATGCCACTGCAATCAGCAATCCGTGTATCGGAGCAAATAAAAGTAAAATAGATGCTATAATGTATTGTAAGTATTTCATCGTCCTTGCCCTCGGTATTGTTTTTTATATAATTTGCTTGTCTTGGTTTTACTTGTTTGCGTTTTTGCTGCAAGCCCTCTTTTTTTAGGTTTCTTTATATAAGAAACACCACTTGTTGCTTTTGCCATAAACCTTTATTTTACCAAAGTGCGTTAATAAGTGTTGCTGTTGTACCACTACCGCTTGAGTGAACCTTTACTACCTGTACAGGTAATACTGTTCCTACAGGAACTGCAGTGAATGTAACTATGTCTTGACCAATGGTTGTAACTTTTACATTACCTGCACCACCAACAAACAAGAAACATCCTTGATTGCCAATAGTTGTTTGAGAACTTGCTTGATAGATAGTGTATGCTTTACCGCTTGCAGCAAAGATGTCATCGTTTAATAATAAAGCTGTTTGGCTTACAACAACAAGAACTGTTGCCGCAGTGCCATCAGTAGTGTTATATACGATGTCACCTGTCTTAACATTATTGGTTTCAAATGTAGCTGCACTATCTATAAGAGATGCTACACTAACAGATGTATTTGTTCCGCTTGCATTTGTTGCAGGGTATGGCACGTTTGCGTTGTCCGTAGGGATAACAGCTAATGCTCTTGAAAATGTTGTTTTAAAAACTGACATATTTTTATTTTTTATCTTGATAAGGAAATACTCTATTCAATGCGTCTTTGCGTCCTTTGCATCCACAATCTTTACCTGTTACTTTAGCTACAGTTTCAACCACCTTCTTAATTCCGGTAGCTGTTGTGAACTTCTCAATAGTATCGCCAAGACCTTTGCTTTTTTTTTCTTCTTGTTCCATTTGATTTGATTTAATATTTTCCTTTACGACCTTTAGGATTACTTGTTGTTGAACCACCCGGACCTGCCCATAAGTTTTTACACGCCCAATATCTTGGAGTTAATTTATCTGTAGCTGTATCGCAACTATGTCTTGCTTTAAAACTTTTACGAGCAGCAGCAGAATAATTATTCCCATATCCCTTTGCTCCAAAGTGGAGGAGTTTCTCCTCCCCATTGGAACAGGCTTTAACCATCTTCTTCTTCCCCGGTCTATCCGAAGCAGTAGGACGGTTACATTGCATTTTTGACTTATCAGCCATATAGATTAGTTTCTAAAATCACGTCTTGCGTGACCCGGATGCTCAACTACTTTCTTTGGTTCAGGCATTGCATATGCATCTTTAGGAGCAACTGCTTTCTTTACTTCAGCTACTAACTCTTCAGATACAACAACGTCTTCTTGAATTACTTCATCAATTAATTTTGACTTTGCCATAACTTTTGTTTTAAAGATTAATACATTGCTTTTTTAGTTGCACCTTTACCTGCACCTGTAATCTTTCCTTTAGAAGGAACACCACCTACCATACCTAATGCTTTTACTTTGATTGCACCTTTGATTGATGGTCCACCGCCTGAAGGCATTTGCATTCTTGATGAAGCGGGTAAATTTGGAGTTGACTTTGCCATTTTTTTAATTTTTATTTTTTTTATAATGATTGTAAACCTTGTAAACCTTTTAATCCTTTAACACGACTAATAGCACTTTGCTTAGTAGCTTTAGCCCTACCTAGTCCATCTTTTAATCTCTCTTTACCTTCTTGCATAGCTTTAATTTTTCTTGCTTGCTCATTCTTGAATGTAATACCATTCAATGTTTCTTGAAGGGTCTCTACTTTTTTGCCTTGTACCATAAATTAAAATTATTAACTTTACAGTACAAATGTAATAAAATTTAATGAAATGAAATCACCACCAAATGATTACCTAAAATTTTGGAGGGTCATCAGGTACTATATGAAGGCAAAACACGGATTGGGTCAAGCAGACTTAGACATTATCCTGTTCCTTTACTCTGAAAGCTACTTCGGAAGAAAAGACTTTGATAGATTTGCTGAACTTGTAAGTTGGGAAGTAGATAGATTTGTTAGACTACACCAAGAAGGATGGATTGAAACATTTAGGAAAGGACGTGGACCACGCTCTAGGGCACTATACCAATTGTCATACAAGGCTACCCGTGTCGTTCTTGACATCTATAGAAAACTAAATGGGGAAGAAATCCCCACTAGCTTGTCTTCTAATCCTATGTTTGCTAAAAATGTAAAGTATAGCGATAAAGTCTATCGTAATATGATTTTAGAAATGAACAAGTACCAAAAAGCAAAACGAGTAGTAGCAAGAACTTCTCCCAAAGAAGAAGACTAGATAACTACTACCACATCCCTTTCGGATATAATCGTATACTGAATGTCATCAATCAGCATTGTAAAGCTGTGTGCCTTGTCGTAGTACAACTCATCTCCTTCGTCAATTACTGACACGTCAGTGCCGGATGCTATTACCGATGCACGCTTATATCTAAGCTGATTAGTGTCTTCACCCGATAATATTAAACCACTTTCAGTGGTTATTGTCTCTTGGATATCTTTGACGATAATGTATTTGCCTATTGGTTTCATTTTGTTTTGTTTTATTTCCAATGATTATTTTCCATCTCCCACCAAAAAGTTAGGTCCTCTGTACTATCGTTATAATACTCACCGACATAGTTTGAGTTATAAGCAGAACCTACATTCTCAAACATTGCCACCGTATAAATATCTGTGATACCTCTTTGCTTTAAATAATTATCCAAAAAAGTATAGTTGCCACCTCTGATAACCCCGGCTTCAACTAATAATACCCTTTTGTTTTGCAGTTTATTCCCATAAACAGCCATAATATTATTTAGTTCACCCAAGTATTTATCGTCCCAATGCTCGTCAGGATAGGGTACATCGACCCCAAACCCATCACAAATCTCCCCATTTGAACTAAGTAAATGCCTTAAAGCCTGACCAATTATGGATGAATAGTCTGTAGATACTGTTATGATAACTGTATTGTCAGCACTAAACCCATCCGTAATTAGTTCAGATGCTATCATTTCTATCAAGAACTGCTCGTCATTAAACGAGACGTTTAATATTTTTTTATTGCTGTTGCTCATATGTACGTGCCATTGTAATGATTGCATTAGTGCTAAGAATTGTTACTGCTACACTGACAGCATTTTGTAACGCTGACCTTGTAACTTTCAACGGGTCAATAACACCCATCTCAATCAAGTCACCCATCTGACCGGTCTTCAAATTGTACCCGTGACCAACCGGAGTGCTATCCTTGTAAACATCACTTGGTTTAAGTCCTGCGTTCGTAAGTATCTGTTGGAATGGAGCCATAAGTGCATCTCTCAAAATGTGAAGTGCTGCATCATATTCCTTACTTGCCTCAGCATATGTGAACAAATCTGCTGACTCATCAAGTAATGCTTTGCCCGCACCCGGTAATATCCCTTCTTCAAGAGCAGAACGAACTGCACAAACAGCGTCATCAACTCTGTCATACAACTCTTTTTGCTCAAGGTCAGTCTGACCACCTACAAAAATTACGCCTATGCCACCCGTAAGTGATGCAATACGCTCTAACAAAAAATCTTTGTCACCTTTTTTAGTTGCTTCTTTGTGTGCGTCCCATAACTGCTTAACTCTTTCGTCAACCAAAGCCTCGTCAGCCTTCGCTGTACTTCTTATAATCACCGTCTTATCTTTGCTAACTATTACCTTACCTGCGTGACCCAAGTCTCCGTAGTTGATATGGCTTAAGTCATCACCCGTCTTCTCGCTATAATAAGTTGCACCTACGCTAATTGCAATGTCTTGCATCAACTCGTGCTGCTTATAACCAAAGTTTGGTGGAGGCACTGCCACCACTTTCAAATTCCCCTTAACTGAGTTCGCTGCAAGCGTGTTCACTACATTCGTGTTGCACGGAGAAATGATAAGTAACTTCTTGCCTTCTGAAATGATTGGTTTCAACACATTCTCAATTTGTAAAATATTCGCTATCTCCATATCACATACCAAAACCATAGTGTCTTCAAAGACACACTCGTCTTTTTTAGCATCATTGATAAACATCGGACTCAAATATCCTCTGTCAAATTTCAACCCTTTAGTGGTCTCTGCATACGTCTCATTTGTTTGGCTTCTTTCCACTGTCACAATACCCGTCTTACCCACGTCCTTATAAACCTCAGCTATAATCCTTCCAATCTCTTTGTCGTTGTTTGCAGATATAGCCGCCACGTCCAATAACATTGCACTACTGACCTTCTTTGCCTTACGTCTTAACTTGTCCACCACCTTGTTGCTTATGTCCACCATATGTCTTAATACCTCGGTTCTGTTCATATCCTCTTTGATATGCTCAAGTCCTCCAAGTACCAATCCCTCTGTCAAAACAATTGCCGTTGTCGTTCCGTCACCCGCAGCGGTAGCTGTTTTGTCTGCCGCCTCTTTCATCATCTTAACCGCAAGGTTCTCAGATGGGTCAATCAGGTCAATTGACTTAGCAACTGTTACACCATCCTTAGTAACCGTAATTCCGTGTGTGTGATGTGGACTCTCAATTAGTACAGTGTTACCACTTGGTCCGAGTGTTGACTTAACAGCCTTTGACATCTTAACGACACCACTAATAAGTTTCTTTCTTCCTTCTGAACCGAACTGCAAATCTTTGGGTGAGTACCCAATGCCTGATGTTTCTACCATTTGATTGAATTTATTTTAAATAAATACCACGCTATGCGTGCTATTGTACAAATATAGTCAACCTATGGTATATTAGCCACTATTTTATAAATATTTTTTAATATTAGGCGAAGACTAATATTCCAAGATAGAGAATTATCCTTTAGGGTTAGTAGGATTGTACCCTGTAATATTAAAATATCACAGTGCAATGTCGATTTTTAGGGGTGGAATGTCGATTTCTGCAGATAAAATGTCGATTTTAAAAAAGTTGACATTGGCTTAATATAATGAATACCAATTAGTTATCGTGTATTTATACAACATATGTCGGAAATGCAGAAAAAAATCCCCTACTACTTCTTATATATTACTACTTCTTCTTATTATTTTTAGTTCTATATTTTCTCTTAAAAATCGACATTTTCGACATTAAAAGAATAAAGTATTAATAATCAATAAGTTAGAAAAATAAAATCGACATAAAAACGACATAAAAACTGTCATAAAATGTCGATATTGACATTACAAGACAAAAAGAAACCCAATATGTAAATATCGGGTCTCTCTAATTGAAGGATAATTTAGTCCATCTCAGAACGAATGTTTCCCAAGAATACAGCCTCAGCCATCATCTGAACCTTCTCAGCTTTCTTGACAACCTTCTTAACATCGGCAGCTTGTCTAATTCCGGTTTGACCATCAGGGCGGTTATTAATCTCCATACCCTTGTTTACAGTCAAACCAAAACTCGCTCCCTTCTGCTGATAGATGCTGTTAGACAAATCCTTCTTGTAAACAGAATTTCCAAATTTTAGTTTCATAATAATTTTTTTTGAAGTGTGAAATATTTCAGAGTAAAGATAAAACTTTTTTTAGATAGTAGTAGTGTTGGGGCTATATAGCGGTTTGGCGGAGCGAGCCGCGAATCGAAAGTGATATTTTTTTTAGGGGGTGGGGGTCGGTTTCCAAAATTTCTTTCCGATATTTTTAGCTTTTTGGTGGGGCAATCAAGTAGCATATTGACTACGATAATCAGCACATAGAGTGCATCGTATTACGTACACTAATTAGCCACATTACGACAGCCTGATGCGAGACGATACACACGCACAACATCCCAAAAGAAAGTGTCTTCAACGACACTACAAGCCCTTTCAGGGGGAGGATAACGACCCGTCCTTCGCCTTAGTGCTTAAACGTTTGACCCAATCGCCACGTCATCCTGATTCAATCGCAGTGTGAATTAAAAAAATATTTTAAAAAAACTTTAATAATTATTTGGTGGAATAAATTATTGTACATAGATTGCACAAGCATTGAACAAACAATGTACTAATAATAAACCTAAACAATTAAAAATCAATCAGTTATGAGTAATCTACTCCAAATCGAAACAAGTTTCTTGAACTTGCCACAAATCAAGACAGCGTTGAATTTACAAGAGATTCGCAGTGTACAACGTACAATTCAGAATGGTCAGAAGAAAAAATTCGAGCAGACATTATCCCTATCAAAATTGGTATTGGGAGCAGTCAATTGGTTCGCATCGGAAGAGGGTCAACGTGTATGTGCTGAGGAGGGGATAGTGTGGAACAATGAGGCAATCGGATTAAAAGTTTTTGGATGGCAGAAGTCATTTTTCTACAAGGTGATGAAAGCCGGTAAATTGGATGAGGTGGTGGTGTCAACGTTCAAGGCAAAGTGTGATGAGGCAGAGGCACAAGGTGAGGAACCTAATCGTTCATTGGAGGGGCTGTTGAAGTTCGCAAAGAATGTACACGTTGAAGGAGGTGGAAGTGGTGAGGGAGAAGGTGGAGAAGGTGAGAGTGAAATGGGTGACCCTGAGACCATTGGTGTGGAGGTGAGAGTGCCAACGATATTCACTATGACCTACAAGCCTGAGGGAGGTGTGAACGTGAGCATCAGAGTGGATGCCAATGGCGTAGTTAAGACCAACAATGAGGGAGTGCAGATTGATGAGGCAATTGCATTTTTGAAGTTGATAATGGCTAACAATGGCATAGTGTAAGGTGTCCTCAAAGACACTATCTGAGAATGGTTTCAGGGATGTTCGATTCATCCCCTCAGAGCGAATCAAATTTTAAATTCAAAAACCACAATTTATGCAACAAGGAATCGTTTACGGATTGACGGGAGAGTCAGCAAGAGGTAACGCTCACACGAGGTACCACCACAAGCCTGACCCATTATTTTTGAACAAAACAAAGTTCAAATCTGATGTCAGCGGATTAAAAAAAGCACAGCTACGCCAAGCAATTTTGGAGACAGCTATGGAGATGACATCGAAGTTCACCATTGGAATGGAGGTGGAGAAAAACCAATTGCATAGAGGTGCAGTTAGGGAGTACGAAATTTTCTGCGGATTTGAGGAGGATGGTAGCTGTGGCTACGAGGCAGTGACACACGTGTTACCATTGTTACCATCAGGTGTATGGCGTACAAAGGTGTACGATATGATGCACAAGGCAGAGCGAATCATCGATGATAGGTACAGCCCATCTGATAGACGTTGTGGTGGTCACATCACCATAGCTGTGGAGGGATTGAATGGTGTGCAGTTGAATCGTGCTATCAGGAAGAATTGTGGCATCGTATTAGCGTTATTCAAAAAGAGACTGAACAGCAAATATTGTGGGTCAAATCGTAGGATGCAAGACCTGAGTGAGACCAACGTCAATTCGTGGGGAGGTGCATATGAGTATAGGTCAACACAAGCACACCACAAGTACCAAACAGCATTGGTGAAAGGTAAGTGTTTGGAGTTCAGAGTGCCGAGCAGATTCCAATCAGTAAAGCAGATGATGAGACGTTACGAGTTATTCTATGAGATAGTGAACTTTACTATCAATAGACCTAATGGCACACACGATGCGTTACTTAAAATCCTTAAGCCTATCGTACTATCAATGTACAATGGTGACGTTGACAAGACGGATGAGGTGATAGCGTTATCAAAGCATTTCAGGAAGTTCATTATGAGAGGTGAGATACACCAAGACATCGCCACCTACCTTGCGTAGGTGGTGGTAGCTGTGAATGGATGAGGATGCGTAAGCAGACTCGTTGAGGGTTCGATTCCCTTACACAGCCCTAAACCAAGTCCCGAGAGGGCAACAAAAATGCAACCAATAATCTACAACGGAATGACATTTCCGAACGAGAAAGCACTACACGAGTGGCGTATTATTTTCGAGTTCGACTATTTTATGGAGCAAGCAGAACAAAATTTATTAACCAATTAAATCTAATCAAGATGGACACACAAGAAAGGATGGAGTATGTACAAGACGTAATCGATAGACTCTTGTACTTAAAGGATGAAAAGCTAACCGAGTATCAGAACTACTTGGACGTATTAAAGGATGCCTATCCCATTGACGTAAAGATGGAGAATGGTATCAGAGTTTATCACACTAAAACCGAAGACAAATGAAAGAGTTAAAGTTCAGATGGCTGTGGGTTGTCTTATCAGACAACATTCAGTGGGGTGCTTTCAGGTACAAAAAGGAGGCACAAGCCTTTGCTATCAGAATAGGTGGCAAAGTGGAAGGAAAGCGAAAATTAATCACCGATAAATATTAACCAAAATGACAAAGGATTATCAACAAATGATGGAGGAGTTGTTCGTGGTGTACTACAAGCAATGCCCAAAGGAACGAATTAAGTATGCAATATACGACCCAACAAAGACTCAAGGGCATATCGTCTTAGATAATTGGATTGAGATTATCCACTTTACCAATTATCAGGGAGGGTATGCGATTAAGTTTGCAATTCAACGGGATAATGAAGAGTATTTTTTTAATAGTTATTTAGATGCTAAAAAATATTCAAGTATGCCTCTATACGAGTTCAATGAGTATGTATTATCAATCACACTTTAAATCAAATAAAATGACAAGACCAAGCGATGTGTGGGAGTGTGCAAGTTGCTCACGTCCACAAGGACGCCACGATATGTGGTTTGAGGATGACTTATGTGAAAGGTGCTACGAGAATCTGCCGAGGTGCAGAGGATGTGACACCAAAGATACCAAGCAGATAGTTGAGAGCAGATGCGATGCCTATGGGTATGGCACAGGGGATTGGTGCGACAAGTGTTATGACAGCAACAAGTACCCGTATCGTAAGGATAGGTACTTCGACCCATCGTATGCAGGTGAGAGGTTGGAGGATGATTACTAAAATAAATTTGGCAATGTCGAATTTATGTCTTATCTTCGTTCAATATCAGTTCAATAACAAGGGTTCTGTGTCTTCAAGGACACTGCCCACAAACAAATTTAGCTTATGTGTGTGATTATTATCAAGCAGAAGGGTAAGAGAATCCCTCGAGAGGTTGCAAAGACTTCAGCGAACATCAATCCCCACGGATTGGGTATTATTTGGTTGGACACGTTCGAGGTTACTTACCATCAGTCTACAGCCTACAAGTTGTTAGACACTGAGCGACCATTCATTGCTCACTTCAGGTATGCCACCATTGGTGCTATCAATAGAGAGAACACGCATCCATTCAGATGCGGTAACAACAAGCAAGAGTGGTTGATGATGAACGGAACGATTAAGAATCTCGGTGATGCCAAGAAGAGTGACTCAAGAGTGTTGGCGGAGAACTTAGGTGAGATACCAAGACACAAGTGGAAGCAAGAGTTGGAAGGGTATGAGTGTAGGTTCGTGTCAGTCAACACGCACAGCAAGACGTATCAGATTTACAACAAAGAGTTGTGGACTCAAAGAGATGGTGTGTGGTACAGCAAGGACAATGTCATTGAGGACAATTTAATTGCTGTTTACGGCACGTTGAAGAAGGGGTATAACAACTACTACAGCTACCTGAGTACGTCCAAATTTGTGGCTAATGGTGAGACCAAGGATAAGTATCCGCTCATAGTCAGTGGACTACCTTACTTGATTGAGGAGCGTGGAGTAGGTTACAATGTGGATGTGGACGTGTTCAGGGTGAGTAACACGACACTAAAGAATCTCGATAGATTGGAGGGTCATCCGGTGTGGTACAAGCGTAAGCAGATAGACATCAAGACCAAGACCGGAGTGCTTAAGTGTTGGGTGTACTTCAACATCAAAGAGACTGCGGGTGGTAAGGTGTATCACAAGAGTTATTCGCAGAAGGCGAAGCCCCTGAGTTTTTGGGAGAAGGAGGACGTGGTGGAGAGTAAAAAGTATGAGAGCATATTCAGTAACTATGGCTATGAGGAGCCTAAGAGTGTGTTCCTGACGAGTATATTGGACGAGGAGTGTGATGACTGCGAGTTCGACATAGAGAATGAAAAGCCTATATGTGTGAATTGCTTTCAGGACTTACAGCACGATGCGTTCTCAAATTATCATTGTAGTGGTTGCGATGAGTGGTTCACTGAGTCTGAGGTTTTACGATTCCAATCTTAGACTTGGCTTAGGGTGGTGTCCTCAAAGACACTGCCCTCCGTATCGAGATGAGTTGTCTCGACTGATGATTCCGAAAGGATGAAACGGAAAGTTAATCAAAACCACAAAAAATGCAAGTATTTAAAATCAACACGAGTGCGTGGGGGGAAGAAGACTTCTACCTTATGACATCCTTAGATGAGGAGCAAATCAAAAAAATCATTCAGCCAATGGTTGACTACGAAAGGGAGAATGACATTATGTACGACAACGAGGACTACATAAATGCTTTAGAGCAGAGGTATCCCAAGGCGACTATTAAACTTTATCAAGACTTTGAACTTATCACATTCTAAATTAAAAAAAATGAAAATTTCAACATCAATCAGGAAAGACGGATTCAAGTTAACAATATTGCCAACGATTCAATACTACTACGCCTATCGTAATGTAGTTTTTGTATGGCTTAACTATGAATTGCAAATCCATATCATATGACAAAAGAGTTATTATCAGTCATAGCTAATATGCTATTTTTTATTATGATATCACTGCCTATAGCTATTATGCTGTATGCAGTGGTAGTTGTAATGAGTTTAGTAAAAGAGTTAATAATCAAAACCAAATCAATATGTCAAAAAATCACTACGAGATGACACAGAGTGCTACGGCACAAATCGAAATCGACTTTCTTCGGGATGAGGTAAAGCGATTAAAAGAAAAGTTAAATGACGTGGCAACAGCACGTGCGTTACTAAAAAGCAAAGGGTACTTTACTGAGAACCTATGGTGCGTTGATGACGTCACTCAAAACTACAAGTGTAGTCGTGACAAGGCTTACGATGTGCTTGACAAAGCAATGAGTAACGAGGCAACTATAAACCAAATCTTTTTTGCCATCGATGATGTATGTGACGATTTAGAAATCAAAAAATTAAAAGACTAATGAAAAGTAAAAAAATGCCGATAGCGGTTAAAAAGCAAGTTGATATGTACTTTCTTATGCTCTATGAGTTTATGGGAGACTTTCAGGAGAAGCTAACAAAGGAGTACGAGGCTATTCCAAAAAGAAAAAAGAAATTTAGCTACGAACAATTCGTGGTTGCTGTATTCACTAATTTAATATTAAAGTAAAATGGAAAATCAAATCAATGGTACGCCAAAGGCGACCTTCTATCTAAACGAGTTGGCATCAGAGATGACAGCTTTATTTATCGAAATCAAGTACGAGGGGCAGAACGTCCCCTTGTACGACATCAACAAAGATGAGGACGACAATGGAGAGATGAGTTACACTGAGAAAATTCAAGACGAGTTTAACGAGGTGTATGACAAAGTGGAATCATATTTAATGGAAAATAAAATCAACTAAAATGGAAAATCAAAAAACAACAATCGAAGTAAACGTATGTTTTTACGTGGATGAGGCGACAGGTAAGAAGGTTTATGACTTTGAAGAGATGGCTGATGAGTTTGAGCAGAAGCTATCCGAGTTAGATGAAAGCGTAGTAGTAATGGTATCAATTCAATAAAATAAAATCAAATAAAATGGAAATCAAAATCATCCAAGGAGTAAAGCGAGAAGTCTTAGAAGATGTTTTCGTAACAGCATTAGAAGGTGGCAGTAACTATTGGTACTACCTACCTGAGGATTCAATCAAAGCAATCCGCAAAGCGGTACCTAAGAGCGAAGACCCGTATCTTAGCACAGCCATTTTAAAGGCTATTTTAGACCACGATGTAAAGGTGCCTATCAATGATGCCGAGAACGAAGATGAGGTCATAGGCGTCATTACACGTGGCACTATGCAATCACGATTGCAGTTGCTTGCAGATAGTTCAAACAAGTGGGCATTAGAAAGACACATTAAAGAAGAAGGGGACGCTGAGTCTGCTGACATTGTGTTCCAATACCTAACAATGGGTGAGGTTGTTTATGGGTAATTTATTAAAAATTTAAATTTAAAAAAATGGAGAAGTTTATTGACAGCGGTAGGTTTACAAGAAAAATGGCATTCCTTGATAAGAATCCAATGGAGAAGTTGCTTGATGATTGCACTGACGTAGTTCAGTACGAGGGTGGTGCATACATACAAGTTTTAAAGTCGGGTATATTTTATTTAGATGAGAGTTTCAGCAGTCGCTCACTTGATGAAGCGGAAGTAAAATTGTTGGAAAAAATTAACAAATAAATGAACGATATGTGAACATATTGTCGTATGTTTGTTGTCTTAAATTAAATTATATTATGAAACACGATGTTTTCAATCAGTACGTAGAAAGGGTTTCAGACTTGTTTGGAATAAGCAAGGACGAAATCTTTTCTAAGTCGAAGAAGAGGGAGTTGGTAGATGCAAGGCATCTTGTGTACTACCTATGTTCAAAGAGACCTATGCAAGTTACCTATATCCAAAAGTATATGAACGAGGCGGGGTATGACATTAAACACTCATCCATTATCCACGGCATCTCTGCGGTTGAGCAGAAGATTGCAGAAGACAAGGACTATGTCTCAGTGGTGAAGGATGTAGAGAGGGCAGTTTTTATTTAGTCGGTTATCAATCTATCAAATCAAATACAATCAAATCAAATGGAAAAGAAACTTCCGGTTTTCGAGAGGCTATCCGCCATCAACGTCAATGACCACGTTGAAAAGAAAAGCAATCTAACTTATTTATCTTGGGCTTGGGCTTGGTCAAAGACAAAGACCGAGTGTCCTGATGCCACGTACAAAATCTTAGAGACCGAGTATGACGAGGCTCTTGGATTTATGTGCCACACTAATGTAACCATCGAGGGCGAGACGCTTGAGATGTGGTTACCGGTGATGGATGGTGCGAACAAGTCAATGAAGAAGACTGAGTACAGCTATAGTTCACGCTATGGCGACAAGAAGGTCGAGGCAGCGACAACATTCGACATCAACAAAACCATTATGCGTTGCTTGGTTAAAAACTTAGCGATGTTTGGGTTGGGGATTTATATCTATGCCGGTGAGGATTTACCTGAGGGAGAGACAAACGTGAAGCCTACAGCCCCATCACAGCCATTGAAAGAGATGAAGGCAGATGGGTTACCTGACTTAAAGAAGGGTACTGAGAATTGGGATGCTGTTGTGAAATACGTAACGGCAAACAAGTCGTTAGGTATTACAAAGATTGGTGCTCAGTTGGTACGCAAGTACAAGGTAAGCCCTACGTTAAAGAAAGAAATTGCTAACCTAATAACAGCAGAATAATGGAAGAGCAAGTATCAGAAATTATAACGTTGCTCAGAGATGACAACGAGTATTACAATGGGTATGGCAAGAACTATTTATCCAATTCAGACATAGGTGTGTTGCTCAACAATCCTCAGGACTTCGGTAAGACCCGTGAGGACAACAAAGCATTTATGGATGGCAGATACTTTCACCAATTAATCTTGGAGCCTGAGAAGGCGAAGGCTATGCCATTTGTAGATGTGAGCACACGTACAACGAAAGAGTATAAAGCATTCTGCGAAGATAATAACCTACCATTTTGTATGTTAAAGAAGGAGCAAGATGAGATTCAAAACCTTGTAAGTATTATCAATGGGAACATTGCGTTCTATGATGAGATTTACAAATCAGGTAATGAGTACGAGACTCCGGCAGTTGGAACGATTCAAGGAAGGATGTGGAAAGGGAAGGCGGACATCGTTACGGACAATGCAGTGATTGACCTTAAGACTACAAGCGACATTCACAAGTTCAAGTACACTGCTAAGCAGTACAACTACGATAGTCAGTGTTATATTTATCAGGAGTTATTTGGTAAGCCATTAGTATTCTATGTAATTGACAAGGGCACCGGAGTTCTTGGTATCTTTAGACCAACGGAAGAATTTGTAAAAGGTGGCGAAATAAAAGTAGGAAGAGCGATTGAGATATATGATAAATATTTTAGTGCTTACCCATCAGACGATATAGTTAATTACTACATTGACGAGTACTTGTTATAATATTGCACCCCCGAAGCAAGTGTCCTTAAAGACACAGGATGTCAGATAGCTTAATGGTCATAATTAAATTGACCCTTGAGGAATTAGAGCACTCGCAAGAGATGGTGTGGGTTCGATTCCCACTCTGACGACAACTAATTTTTAACTTAGCCTCAGAGGTTAATGATTGGTATAAATAGACTGAGGCAAACAATAAATTTAAACACTATGGCACAAGATGAAAAAATCTTTGCAGACGGATTCTCATTTAAGAGAAACGAAAAGGCACCTGACTTTGTAGTTGGGAGATTATCAATGAAGGTAGACGAAGCGGTAGCTTTCGTCAGACAGCACGAGAAAGGTGGATGGGTTAACTTAAACATTAAGACTGCACGTAGTGGCAATCATTATGTTGAGTTAGATACCTACGAGCCGACTGCTCAGAGTGGTATGAAACCACAATCAGAGAAGCCTGCTACTCCAAAACAAAAGGCACCTCAACCTGAGGTAGCTGAGGATGAAGATGGCGAACTTCCATTTTAGAATTAACACCCATTTAGAAAACAAAGATTGGGGGAGTGAAAACTTCCCCTTTTTTTACCTCTAATGCGTGACGAAAATGTCGATGTGTTTTCCATATATTCTCTATAGGTGTTTTTATATTCTTTATTATTTTTTTAAATTAATAATAGAACTTAAAATCGACATAATCGACATAGTAGTTAGTAATCAGATAGTTAGATAGTTAAAACCGACATAAAACCGACATAAGATGGTACATAATGTGACAATATTCCAAAATATTAGAGATACTGACACCCCATTCTTTCGAGATGTACACGTTATACTCGATAGAATCAAGGAGGGAGCCGGTGCTACTAAGGACTTGGTGAAAAGAATAAGGTTAGAGAAGAGTAAACCTGAGAGACAAGAGTTGAAGAAGGGTCTACCGGCAATATGTTTCAGTGGCACGTTCAACAAGAGAACAGATATATCCTTGATAGAGCATTCAGGATTGATATGTTTAGATTTCGATGGCTATACCAAACAGAAAGAGTTGTTGCACGACAAGGAGAACTTATCAAAGAACAAATATGTGTTCTCGGTATTCATTTCCCCTTCGGGTAATGGGTTAAAAGTACTCGTTAAGATTCCGGCAGATGCAGAGAACCACACGATGTACTTCAATAGCTTAGAAAAGTACTTTAATTCGGCTTATTTCGACAAGACGAGCAAGAACCTCAGCCGAGTGTGTTACGAGTCATATGACCCTCTAATTGCGATTAATGAGAATAGTAGTATTTGGGATACGATTGAGGAACCTGAGTACACTGAGGTGAGCAAGACAAGAGACAAGGCAACCATCCCTATCACGGATGAGAATAAGATTGTGGAGATACTTGTTAAGTGGTGGGAGAAAAAGTATCCTATGAGCGAGGGTCAACGTAATACCAATACATACGTTCTTGCGATGGCATTCAATGACTTTGGTATCAACAAGAGCCTTGCGTCTTATGTACTAAACCAATTTGCATCGGAGGACTTCACGCTAAGAGAGATTGGAATAACAATTGACTCAGCGTATAGGCACACGACAAACTTCGGTACTAAGTACTATGAGGATGAGGAACGCATTAATACCATCAAAGCAAAGCTGATGAGAGGTGTCTCAAAAAAAGAGATTCGCATCCAATTGCAAGACTCCAACTTGGATAGCGAGACTATCGAATCGGTACTTAACAAGGTTGAGGAAGAGAATGCAATGCAAACCTTTTGGGATAGAAACGATAGAGGGGTCATCAAGGTGGTACATATACACCTAAAGCAGTTCTTAGAAGACAATGGGTTTTACAAGTACTGCCCTGAGGGGGGAAAGAATTACATATTCGTGAAGGTTACTAATAATTTAATTGACCACACGTCTGACAAAGAGATTAAGGACTTCGTGCTTACGCACTTGTTAGAGTTGGACGACATCGGAGTATACAATTACTTCGCTGACAACACACGATTCTTTAGGGAAGAGTTTTTGTCTATGCTATCAACGATAGAGATTTATTTCATCGCTGATACCAAGAGTGCATCGTACTTGTACTACAAGAATTGTGCTGTGAAGATTACAAAGGATGGGATAACAACGCTCGACTACTTGGACTTAGGAGGATACGTGTGGAAAGACCACGTGATAGATAGGAACTTCAACATATGTAGTGTTACTGAGAGTTGCGACTTCAAAAAGTTTGTGAGCAACATTAATGGTGGAGATGAGCAGAGAGTTAAGTCAATGGAGAGTACGCTTGGATTTCTAATGCACGGGTATAAGAACTTATCTTTTTGTCCGGCTATTATCTTGAACGATGAGGTTATTAGCGACAATCCGGAGGGAGGAACAGGTAAGGGACTTCTTATGAATGCACTAAGTAAGATGAAGAAATTAGTTGTGATTGATGGTAAGTCATTTGCTTTCGAGCGTAGCTTCGCTTATCAGTTGGTGTCAGCAGACACGCAGATACTTTGCTTTGATGATGTTAGAAAACATTTTGACTTCGAGCGACTCTTCAGTGTTGTCACTGAAGGGTTAACTCTTGAGAAGAAAAATAAGGACGCAATAAAAATTCCATTTAGTCGTTCTCCTAAGATAGCTATCACTACGAACTACGCAATTAAGGGAGCCGGCAATTCATTCGCAAGAAGAAAGTGGGAGTTGGAACTTCATCAGTATTATACCAAAGAGTACACTCCGCTTGATGAGTTTGGAAAGTTAATGTTTGGTGATTGGAACGATGAGGATTGGTGTGAGTTTGATAACTATATGATTGGTTGTTTAACGAACTATATAAAGACCGGACTTGTCAAGAGTAAATTTGTGAACCTTAAGATTCGTCAGTTGTCAGCAGAGACTTGCCACGAGTTTATTGAGTGGTGTGGACTTGTTGATACGCATCAGAACAGAGAGGTGATGTTACAGATGGACACGAGACTTTACAAGAACGAGTTGTATTCTAACTTTGTGGACGAGTATCCTGACTATGGACCGAGAGGTAGGATGAGTGTAAGTAGAACTAAGTTCTACAAGTGGCTTATCGCTTTTGGTATTTACAAAGTTGGGTCAATGCCACAGGAGGATAGAGACCAACAGGGAAGATGGATAATTATTAAAAGCAAACCTGAGGGGCTTGAGGAAGCACCTTTTTAATTAAAAATTATGATAGAACGTACTTCAGGATATGACAACAAGGCAATGTGGGAATACTGCGAGACACTGAAAAATGTTGTGACTCAAACCAAAGAGGTAAAGTCAGGCAGAGGTAAAGCAGTAGAGATTAGAAAGGTTTTAAAGTATAACACTGATATGCAAACAATAGCAAACATCATAGATAGTGCTACGCATTACAGAGAGTTATACGAATCAGAAGAGAAAGGAGAGATAGTACTTAGGGACTATCAAGTTGATATTGTTAATAGAGGATATACTATAATTAGTACATATCGATTCTTGTATCTTGCTATGGAGGTGCGTACCGGTAAGACGCTAACAAGCCTTGCAATAGCAAAGCTGTGTGGTGTTGAGAATGTGTTGTTCATTACAAAAAAGAAAGCAATTAGTTCAATTGAAGCCGACTACACTGCGTTAAACACAAACTACCACCTACGTGTCATCAACTATGAAAGCCTACACCTCGTTATGAACGACAAGAAATGGGACATCGTTATTTGTGATGAAGCACATTGTATGGGTGCGTTTCCTAAGCCAAGTGGACGTGCGGAGTTGGTAAGCCAAGTGGTGAGAGTTTATAAGCCTATGGTTATTTTATTGTCAGGTACACCAACGCCTGAGTCTTACTCGCAGATGTACCATCAAGTATGCTTCCTTCCAACAAATCCATTTAGGGAGTTTAGGAACTTCTATAGATTCTCTGACGTACACGTTGACGTAAAACAAAAAAAGATTAATGGACTATTCATAAAAGATTATAGTCACGGCAGAGACTCTATCCTTAAACTGATGGAGCCGTATACTATTAACTACACACAAGCAGAGGCAGGCTTTAATTCAGAGACCACTGAAGAGGTGTTAGAGGTTGAGATGAGTGAGTTGACTTATAAAATTATAAAAAAATTAAAGAAAGATTTGGTTGTAGAAGGAAAAGAAAATATAATTTTAGCAGACACTCCCGTTAAATTGATGATGAAAGTGCATCAGTTGTGCAGTGGTACTATTAAGTTTGAGAACGGAGACTCAATGATAATAGACTTAAGCAAGGCTGAGTTTATAAAGAAAAGATTTAAAGGTTGTAAGATTGGTATATTCTATAAGTTCAAAGAAGAGTTGAATGCATTATGTCAAGTTTTTGGTGAAGAAAACTTGACAACAGAGTTAAGTGTCTTTGAGGACACCGATAAAAGCATAGCATTACAGATTGTGAGTGGGCGTGAGGGTATCAGTCTAAAGCAAGCAAAGTATTTGGTTTACTACAACATTGACTTCAGTGCTACAAGTTATTGGCAGAGCAAAGACCGGATGACAACAAAGGAGAGACTTGAGAATCAGATATATTGGATTTTCTCTAAGGGTGGTATTGAATATGATATATACAAGGCTGTAACGAAGAAAAAAGATTATACTCTAAAGCATTTTGAAAAAACACTAATTTTGTAGTATGAAAATAAAAGACCAATTGGCTTTAGAGTACATATCTAAATTCCCATCAATCAGTAAAAGTTCGATAGCTGCCAAACTTTATAACGACCACCCACACGTATTTGGAGACATAGAGGATGCAAGAACAAAGATAAGAAGATTGACAGGAGCCTCAGGAGTAGGTTCATCAAGAAAAATAAACATACCTCATACTCCTGACTTGCCACCAACAAGGATGACTAATAGGGAGTTTGTTGACTTGCCAATAAGTAGTAACAATATTTTATGGATGAGCGACATCCATATCCCCAATCAAGACAATGAAGCTATCAAGTTAGCCATTGATTATGGGATTAAAAATAAAGTCAACTGCATTGTGTTGGGAGGTGATGTGTTGGACAATACACCATTCACTAATCACGACGCACCTCCCCCATCAGCGGATGACGTAGTAGAGTGGTTTGAATATTGTCAAATATTTCTTTCTCATTTAAGGACTAAGTTCCCTAAGGCACACATCATTTGGATAGAAGGAAACCACGACAATTGGTACGTTAGGTACCTAATGAAGAAAGCACCAATGCTTTTCAATGACGACTACTTCAGACTACCACAGAGGCTTGACCTTAAAAAGTATAATATAGACTTTTATGAACAGCAGGTAGTAGTAAGAGCGGGTAAGTTGCATATGCTACACGGACACACAATAGTAAGAGGGTTTATGGCACCGGTAAACGCTGCACGTGGCGTGTTTATGAGAGCAAAGAGTTCGATGATAATAGGTCACGTTCACTCTACCTCTAATCACTCGGAAACCAATATAAAGGAAGAGCCTATATCTTGTTGGAGTACGGGATGTCTTTGTACACTTGCACCTGACTACGACCCTCACAATACTAAACATAACTTAGGGTTTGCACACATATTGGTTGAGCAGAGCGGGGACTTCGAGGTGATTAATAAAAGAATAATCAATAATAAAATACATTAAGAATTGTAAGAAAATGAATTTAGCAGAACAAGAAGAGTGGCTTGTAAAAAAGCTACAAGAACTTTATAAAATAGAGGACGATTTAAAAAAAAAACTAGCAAAGGTAAGAGGTGGCAATAGTGTTTATATCAAAGATGAAAAAATAGTAAAAGATGCTCAAGGCTAAAAAGGTATTCAGTTTAGGTAGGGTTATTAATAACGACCTATATGAACTTGTGCAGTTAATGGACAAGAATATCTTTTTAGGATGCAACAACGAGTTCAAAGAGAACAGAGAGTGGTGGGTGTTCTTAGACAAGAGAGGAAAGGTAGGAGCATATTGCGGTTCAATATATGCAGAAGGTATTTGCATATTCATCAGGGCTTGGGTTAAGAAGCAGTATAGAGGGAAAGGATTCCAAAAGAAACTTATAAGCACAAGGGTGAAGGCGGCAAAAGATAATGGATGCTATACGGTTATAACATACACAAGTAAGGATAACTACCCAAGTGTAAACAACTTGATAGCAAAAGGCTTTAGGTTTTACTTCCCTCAGTACCCATATGGAGGAGTAGAAATGCTGTATTGGGCAAAACGAGTGTAGGTTGGGTATATCCACCATAAGTGGTCATTAATGACACTAATGAGGCGATTATGCGACATTTACGGCTCATTGAGTAAAATTACTCAGTTGATTGAGTAAAATAAAATATAAATAAATATAATAATATGGACAACACAATACCTGAACAACCAAAAGAAGTTGAAATTACAAGACTTGAAGTAATTAATCACGCTAAAAACGATAAGCCAACAGGAAGGATATTGACCCTATATAAAGAGTTGGGGGATTTTAATTCAATAGAATTATCCTATCAGGATGGTAAGCGAACATTAAAGATATTTTTAGATTAATATACTTTACCCTTTAAAAGTAACATATCTACCCTAATAATGTTACAACAATTAACCGAATTACCCCTAACTATGTTACATAATTACATAAATCGGTGACACTAATTCGGAAACATATTGCCAATAGGCTTAAATTAGAAATATATGACATCAATAGAAGAAATATTTAAAGCATTAGAAACACTCAATCAGAATGATTTCATTGATTGGTTATTAATAAACAAAGAAAATTTAATTGAAAATGGTAAAATGTGTATGCATCAACGACAAGAATCGTCCGAGCAAGATACCACAAGAGAAATGGGTTAGGGAAGGGGAAGAGTATACCATCATCTTCACGCTAATAGTTCTCCCACAGAAAACTTTAGCAGTGCAGTTGGATGAGATTGACTTAGACGAAGGTTGTATGCCTTATGAGTTCTTCTTGGCTGATAGGTTTGCCTTTACGGAAAAGGATTTGTATAAACTGATTGCGTTTATTGAAGAGTGTAATCACGTTAATCTATCTATCAAAGACTTGCTAAAACAAACAAATGAAAGAACAGCAAATACAATCCAACAAAATTAAACAATTGGAGGCTGAGGGATATTACGTCATCAAGTTGATTAACACCAATAAGAATGGCATACCTGACCTAATAGCTATACCAAAAAACTCTGACGTTCTATTCGTAGAGGTAAAGAAACCTGATGGCAAGTTGTCTAAGCTACAAGAATATAGGCTTAAGGAATTAAAAAACCACGGAGTAAAAGTGGAAGTATTTAAGGGGGAAAAAATCAAATCAAATGGAAAAGAAAAACCAAAAGTGGTACAAGGGGAAGGGAGTGATAAATTTATTTAAAAATGACAACTTAATTAGAGAATATCGTTATACTGATACATATGATAGGAAAAGGATGTGTAAAATATGGATGTCTGAAATTAAGCCAAATGGGATAGATTGCTATGAATTAATCATCAAACCTAATATAGATGTAGATATTGACTAAAAATACTAATTTTGGGATATGGAAGATAATGTTAATAGCGAAAATGCTCGGGCTGAGCGTATATGTTTTAGGATAAATGAGCATCATTTACTATTAGCAAACATATATGAAACATTGGTAGATAGGGAGTTTGTCCCCGCAGAAAAAGATATAAGAAATTTAATTATAGACTTACGACTGATATTAAAATCAATGGAAGATGATGACTTTTGAAACAGAAGTTGACTTAGTTAGGGAGAAAAAAGCAATTGAACTATTCGTCAGCATCTTTGGTGGGTCATTTAAAAAGTTAGACCCACAGGATATAGACTACAAAGTGTTTGATAAAAACAAGAATTTAATAGCCTACGCAGAGGTTAAGGGTCGTATCCGCACAATGCACAACGCATACCCGCTTCCATTATCGGCAAGAAAGTTAGTCAAACTTATAGACAAAAGAATTACGCCCGTACTTATATGGGCTTGTGAAGATGGCATTATCTACGGCAAAGCCAACAAACTACACGGAGAGATTAAATGGGGAGGGAGACCTCCCCGTGAAAACTCATTCTCCGATTCCGAGATGATGGTATACTTTGATAAGCAAAAAGAACTTAAGTATATTAGGTTCGTTTAGCGTCCTTCTTCTTTATAATCTTCTCTTGCTTTAACATTGCAGCAGTTGGTTTCTTTCCACTACCGGCATTGGCACGGATATTATCCCATAGACCACGTTTAGAGTAAGTGCCATCGGCTCTTTTAATCATTTTCATATTTATGGTTTTCTATATCTATATTTTCTATCTTCTATTTTGCTAATTACTTCACTTACTTTTTTGTCTACTGCCTCCTCAATTCTATGAGACCTATACCAAGCAGACCTTATACCAAAGTTTCTATTGTAAAGACTAGGATTATATTTTTTCATCTTAGACTCGTTCTCATACTTCTCACCTGTTCTTGGGTCGATTAGTAATTCAGCCTTTAGCCTTTTCTCTTCTTTGTTACGCTCTTCAATTTTATCCTTCTCTTCTCCCGTTGCGTTTATTTCGTTTAGCTTCTCTTCAATGATGTTGTACATCTGTTGGCTTGTAGCACGTTTCTTAAGATATTCAAGAGCAGATATTTTTCTTTCCTTTTTCTCTAATTTATTCTCTGCATTCTCTAACTCTTGTTTTTTCTCTTCAGGAGTTTTAGTAGCTTTCTTTGAATCTTTAATAGAGTTTCTAATAATGCTATTAACTTCAACAGGTGCTAATCCTACGTTTGTTAAAAGAGCGGGACCAATTAAATAGCCAAGAGCCTTTTGGTCTTTTTCAGATATCTTCTTTTCTTTTCCAAAATCATCGGTATAATTTCCGGTTGATGCTAATTTTGATATTTCATATAACTGTGTTGCTCTATCTGCAGCGATACCAAATAATCCAAGCCCTTGTATCGCATCTTGCTTACCTACTCTAAAAATATTGTATTGGTCTTCTTGCGGTACTTTCATTGCATCTTGAACAACTCCAATTAATGCATTGCCACCCATTTGAACAATTTTATCTGCAATAGGTAGCGGAGAAAACAAATCGGTAAACGTTCCTGTTGCTTGACCTTTTACAACATTGTTAACTCTTTTCTTGAACTCTTCGTCGTCCTCGTCTTTGCCCATTGCCATTTTTGCCAATGTCCCTAATAAAATTGCTGAGCCTGCAGCAATCATTTTAAATACAACCATCTCTACAGCAAAACCACCTAATGATTTTATTGCAATTTTTTTATCTTCAATAGCAGATTCTTTATTCCCTAACGTTCCTAAGTCAGCACCTACTCTTGCGGCTTGGTTCATTCTAAAACTTGCAAAAGGCATAAGCATTTTTACAAATAATTGATTGGTAGCTTCTTTGTTTGCAAATAACTTACCCGCTAAGTCGGCATCAGAAACGTTTTGTTGCCTATCAACCATACGTTGAGCGTAGTCTGCAGCATCCTGATTTACTTCGTGAGTATTGTAATCTATTCCTTTTATATCTATACCTTGCTTCTTTAACGATTGCTCATAATAAGTAATCCAAGACGCACGTGCAATGGCTACGTCGGGTTTAACTAAGAAAATATCTAACCATTTTCTATTTAACTCCTCGATAGCTTTAAACATTTTATCTCCGGTAGACTTAGACGCCTCGTCAATTAATTTATTTAAAGATTCAACTTGTGCTTGAGATTCAATACCTCTATTTGAAATTGCATACCCACTTCTGTTGATGAAACTATTTTTAGCAGAATCAAATATTGCATTCACATCTAACCCTCCTGCATTAATAATGGTGTTCATTGCCACAGGAACCATCTGCTTAACGGGTTGCAATATGCCACCCAATGCCTGACCTACACCAATTGATGCAATTTTATTTAACTTTCTAACGGCAGATGACAACTCATCATTTGAGTAAGGATTTTTGTTTCTGATATTACGAACATACAAAGCAATCCTTTCTTTTAATAATTTAGCATCTTTACTTTCGGGTACTATCTTTTTAAAGTTAGGAGAATTTAAGAATGCTTGTATTTGTCTAATAGGTGCTGCGGTGTTTATATCAACAAGAGCATCATATATTGAATTTGCATTATTTTTATCAAACGACAAGTCAATGTACATATTTGTTTCTCCATTGTCAATGTTTGTTGGAAGAGTCTCAGGCTTAACTGCTGTCATCAATACGCCCGTTTCTTTTTTGTAAATTGTTCCATTGTTATTATGGAAAGCAGACTCCTCATTATTCAACTCAACATTACCTGTCTCTGACTCTAATTTTACAAATCTATCAGGAGTATAGTTCAAGTCTTTGTCTAATACCTTGTTGTAAACATTTAATGAAACGTCAGATAACTGCTCGTACTTATCAGCCCATTCCTTGTTCCAATACTCAATACCTTCTAAGTTAGTTGGGTCTGTCTTGTCTTTTACTTCCTGTATAGACTTAGAATCTTTTAAGATTTTGTCATATATCTTTTGGTATAACTCGGATTTTGTTTTTTCTTTCTCACTTCCTTCTGAAAGTACTTTAATAGACTCTTCTATTAATCTTTTTCTTCTATTAAATTCTGCTTTCATTTCAGCTTCCGTACCAATGACATTCCTAATCATAAACGCAGCAAGTCCTCTTTCAACACTATTGTACTCAGTATTATAAGCCTCTCCGTTAGCTTGTCTCTTATAGAATTGGGTTACATACCTGTCCACTATATTATTAGCTTCTCTTTCAGCCATTGACTTATTGTTCTTCAACTTGGTTACTCCTGATGCATCTTCAACCATACCACCTCTGTTAAATCCTTTAAACATTTTTTCAAATAAAATATTTAAGTTGGTAGTTTGTTCTGCAAGGAATCTTCCAAATGACTCAGACCAATACTTCATCAATGGACTTGCTACTATTCCCTTGTCTACTATTTTTTGAGCGTTAAGATTACCGGTGTATTTAGAAAGAACACTCTCCATACGAGCGGTAGAACTATTTTGTAAGAAATTAGCAAGAGCATCTACTGCTTGAAGGGCTTCTTTTGGAGTTAATAAACTTAAATCCATAGCCATAAATCTTTTAACCACATCTTTTTGTGCGATAGTAAAGTTTACTTCTTCATCAGTGAATGGGTCTCTTCCTTGCTTGATGGTCTCATTAATTAAAGTAGAATAAATATTAAACATCTTATTTATAGCCTCTCTAACAATGCCTTCATTATATTTTGTTATAGGCTTTTCGCTTTCTAATAAAGCCAACATATCTTCTGCACTAAATTCAGAAGCGTCTATTCCCATTAACTCTTGTATCTCTGCAATCCTTTCTTGTCTTATCATCTCATCTTGAGCCTTGATTGTCTCGTCTATATACTCAGATGCGTTCTCAATGTTTACAGTCTCAGCAAAAGTTACTTTCTCTAATCTGATAGTAGACCCTTTTGTAGCCTCTTTAATCTTAGATGCCATATCATTGTATGCATCGATGTCCTCAACCATTGATGGGTTTATCTTAGCAAACTGCTGAGCCAAGTCTCTTAGATTGGCATTCTTCTCTTTGTTTTTTGACAACTTAGATATGTCTCTTCTTAATGACTTAGCTGTAGTTAATTTAGAAGCGTACTCTGCATTTGCAAATACCTTAGTCATATAGTCTGTGAATCTATTTACTGACGTTTGGCTTAACACATTAACCTTACTGAACGCACGTAATACATTAGCAGCTTGATTTACCGTCAACGTTCCTTCTGCAGCAAGAGCCTTAACTTCTTTGCTAAGTTGCTTGTACGCTTCAGTAATTGCTTTCTTTGCATCCTTAGCACCTCGTGATAAGTCCTTTATTTGCTTAACAAGAGCCTGTTTTTCGGTCATTGTTATCTTAGCTAAGTTCTTGATAGCACCAAGTAATCTGTCCGCTGTTGGGGCTGACTTTTGCTTTAAACCAAGTTTTGCTCTTACCTGACGAACCATATCATCCTTTTGGATGTCGGTAGCATTTGTGTACGCCTTGTCATTCTTTAAGAAACTTATAACATCCTTGTCGGCAGTGTTTTTATTAATTAATGCATCTATCTTATTCATTAATGTATCAAATCCCGCAAGCATTGTTTCAGTTACAGTTGCCTTTTTAGAAGCAGGAATTTCAGGTTGCATTGCAGCTTTGATATCATTGGCATCTAAGCCTTTGCTCTCTAAGAAAAGTCTGATAGACTCTTCAGAGAACCCTTGTGCTCTTGCATCTTTAACAATCTTATTGACAACATTAGTTGCATCTTGTTGAGACTTAGATATTGCTTTAATTGTAACGGCATTTTCATCAAATACGACGTAATTGAATCCTCTTGCATCTTCGCTTGTTGCTCCTCTTGATACACTTTCAGCAGGGTACTTTACACCATCAACTCCTGCACGTAATAAAAATTCAGATGCTTTTTGTGGACTATTTCCAAAAGAACGTTGTAATTCATCATAAATTTTAAGACCGTTAGTAACATACTCTTCATCTAACAACTCTGCTATTACCATTCCCTTTGCGTAAGGAATACCCGCTTTTTCAAAAAATTCAAATGTATCTAATGGCTCAATATATTGTATGCCATCTTCTATTAATTTATTTAATTCTTTTTTTGAAATTTTATTTTCTTGTACAAACTTTTCTAATATTCTGTCTCTAACATCTTTTTTAATAGGCTTATCCCACTCTAACCAAGTATATTGGTTAGGTGTTTTGCCTTCGTGAAGTGACACCTCATAAACGTTTTTGGTTGTATTAGCTTTATAGTCTTCAACATCACGAATAGAATCATAAAGGAAATTGTAGTCTTCTAATAATCTATTGAGTCCTCTTAAACTACTTTCAGTCATTCTAATATTAGCAGCGTCAGATTCATCCCCATATTTTATAAAAGATTTTTGTTTAGCATATTCTATATTGTCTTCTACTTCTTTTATTTTCTCATTTATATTTTGAAGTGCATCTGACTTGGTATCTGCGTCGGCAACTACGTCAGTTAATGCTTTTATCCATATATTTAAATTTGGATTGCCATCTTCAGTAGCATTTTTGTAATTTTTTTCTAACCCTTTTTTCTTTAAAAGTTCTTTTAAACCCATTCCATCAACAGTAATATTTGATGCACCGGATAGAACATTGGCATAATTCTGTGCAATGCTTTTTAAAGTAGTAAAGTATAATCCCCAACCAAATGCTTGACGACCTTCTCCTGTTCCAATTTTTGATGTAGAAAATTTATCAAAATCGTGTGGAGTGCCGTGGTAAACCTCTACTTGAGACTTAGATAAAGGAAACTTTTTCTCCATCTTTTTAACCTCTTCAGTAAACATTAACTCACTATTATCAAACATAATTTGGTCTTCCCTATCAATGTTTTCTGTCTCAGAAAGAAGAGTTTTTCTTCTTTCTTCAGGAGTTAATTTATTTCTATACTCAACGTTTCTTGCCTCAACCTCTCCTGCTACTCTGTAATAAAGGTTATATGCATCTGCAGCTTTTCTTTTAAATACATCATTAACGGATAAATCCCTGCCAACTTCCTTACCCATATCCTTAACTGCTTGCTTTAATTTCTTCTCTTTTTTATCAAAGGTTAACTCTTTAACTTTTGCATATCGGTCTTTAGTGAACTTGTATAATTCACGTGCATCTTTAATCGCTTGCTTATTGTCAGGATAAAATCTTTTGACATTATCATATTTTTCTTTTTGAATATCAAGTTTATTCTTAAAATCCTTAACAATGTACTTCATTACAATAGGAGTATACGATTGGTTTGCACCCCTTTCAAATAACTCTATATTCTGTATATAATGCTGTATTTCGTGAAGCATTGTTAAATCTGCTTCCGGTCTTTTATTATTATATAAGTCTTGGTTTACCGTAATCTTATTGTCTCTAATATTAAATGAACCATAGTTTCTTGGAGATAATTCTTTAAATACAACCTTTATATCTTTTGCTTCAGGATATGCCTCATATAAATCAGGAGCATCAAATACATCAGAAAGTTTAGCTGATTTGACAACTGACCCGTCTGACTCTACTTCTCTTCTTAAGTCGTTAATATCAAGGTCTTTAAATTTCCCATCAGGAATATCATATCTCCATTTACCATCTATTCCTTTTTCCCAACCTGTAGCCAATCTAATATCCTTGGCAGACATTTTATTGCTAGCCATTTCTTCAGCTAAATTCAAATTGAACTTAACGGTTGCGGATAACTTTGCGTTGCTGCCAATCAACTGAGATTTTGATTTACGTGTCTTTGAAGACACTTTAGTTGGTGTAACTTCTTCTTTTACTTCAGTTGGTTGAGCCTCAAGCCCTCTTACTACTCCTGTTTCAGCAGCAATAACTTTAGCTTGCATAGCCTTAGTCTTAGTCTCCCGTCCTCCTATTACTGACTGATACTTGTCTCTTAACGCTTGTGGCATTATATTCCAAGAATTAATCTTAGTATCAGGCACACCAACTACCTCACCAAGAATAGCAGTCTCGTATGTTGAATGCGGAGCACTACCACCTAGCCCTGTTGGCTTACCAACAAGCATAATATCATTTTGCGTAAAATCATTCTCTTTATAAAAACCATCTCTAAGTTCATTATAGTCTATAAATGCATTGAATGAGCCTAATAATTCTTTTAATGAACCTTTTGGTGTTGTTTTATTTTTACCAACATTATCAATTGCAATTAAGAAAGACTTTCTTCTTGGACTCTTAGCCAACTCGTCAAACGAATTTATTTTAACTAAAGCATCTTTAATATCCTTTAACTCATTTGTCTCTGTCTTAAAGTTATTCATAGCGTCCTTGAAAGAATTGAAATCAGATGTCTTGTTGATTCTGTTTGCAATTAAATCCAACACTCTTCTATTAAATAACTTTGCTTTTTCAGGAGACCCACTTATAAAGAATATATAATCAGCCTTGTCTATCTGACTTTGTAATGTCTTATCAGGTAAACCACTTGCCCATAAAATATTTTTACTTCTATTCTTAGGGTCTAATGCAAAACTTGGTCCCGCATCTAAATAATGGTCATTGCCAATAACAGCGTCGTAGTAATTACCACGCCCTAATTGGTCAGCCATCCAAAACCAAACGTTTTGTTTCTTCTCGATAATCTCATCAATTAATTTATTGATATCAATCTTATCCGCTTCTGTAACAAAAGATAATGGTAATGGCTCTTTAGTAAACGTTAGGCTACCACCTTTTTGACTTCTAGTAATAGTAGTAGGACTTCCGATTGGTAACGACAATCCTTCTTGTATAGCCTCTATATCAGCAGGACTTATCTCTTCTCCTTTGCGGATTGATTGAGATACGCTATTAAAGAAATCAACTATTTGCTTGGTATCTTTAATATCTTCAAAAGGCTTAAATGTACCATTAGTTATTTTTGAAACTATCTCATTTATGATAGCAGCAATTTTTTGTAGCGTATTAACAGATAGATTAGTTTCCTCTTGCTCTAACATCCCTGTCAACTCTGCTAAGTATTCTTCGTAAGTAACATCTCCGGCATAATTTTCAGCAAAGTCCATCAATTTCTTGTTTGAACTTTCATTTAAAACCTTAGATATTCTATCTCTAAACCCTTTAAATAATGCAGGAGTGTCACCAAATGCTTTAAGCATAACTGCGTGAGCAACTTCGTGTGCTACTGTTCTGCTGTTTGCTTTGCTTAAGTTAATATCAATACGACCCGTACCATCTCCGTTATCTACAAAATTTCCTCTTGTTCCTTTTGCCCCACCAAAACTATCCATAGCTGCATTGTAACTTCCCTCGTCATCGTGTAGTACAATGTCAAAGTTTGGAAGAACTGACTTTAATGTTTTTAAAACTCTTTGAGCAGCTTCAATAACTTTAACTCTTCCTTTGTCTGTTGTTTTTGTTTTTATGTCATCAACAGCAGACTTGTTTGTTACTGAAACACCTTGGTCAGTAGTTGGTGCAGTTGGAAATTCTTTACCAAACTGCTTCTCCATACTTACTACCTCCTTGTTTGTCAATGCATCTAATTCAGCTTGAGCATTCTCTATTGGTATAACTTCTTCTCCAATAGTAATTGTATTGTCCTCAGTGTTTGGAGTTTCAAAAGCATTTTCTAAAGCTACTTTCCTTTCCTGTTCCTCGTTAGTAAGGACTTGGCTTTCGGTCCCTGCGGCAATGACTTCAGGTTGGACGTTTCCTTCGCCCACTTCTTGCAATCCCATTTGGGGTTCCCCTGTGCGTAGCACGCTTTCATCTGTTGCTTGTT
>Ga0222714_10000768_pt1 | contig 36453 bp, 49 predicted proteins | sample C33_3DmetaG_FD_165048 | JGI IMG/M metagenome (GOLD analysis project Ga0222714, IMG submission 165048) | Estuarine water microbial communities from San Francisco Bay, California, United States - C33_3D | ecosystem: Environmental > Aquatic > Marine > Unclassified | place: USA: California...
AATATGTGGGTATGGGGAAATTATATTCTCTTCCAATAAATCTTTTGACTCCAATTGATTTAGGTAGTCACAAAAGACATCTCTATCTGTATGTTTTCCAAATGGATTAAGTTCTGGACTATACTTTTGTTCCAATAATTGAGTTATATGATAAGGTTCTGTGGCATCATATCCAAGGTTAATTTTATTTCCAACCTGGACTCCAACATATCCTGCTGCAGTACATTGATCTCCAATCTTCATTTCCCCATCATGATCATCACTAAACTCCCAATCAATCTTCTTTAAGACCTCTGCTTTAGCAAACCAGAATGGTGCTCTGATGTGACTCTCATGAGGATATCTTTTATGACCATTGAAAATTTGACTTGCACCAAATCCAATCATTGGATGAGAGTCTAAAGTATCAATAATATCTTTTAACCAATTATCTCTCTTAAGAATTACATCATCAGAAATAAAAACAAAATAATCATAATCATTTTGATACTTGTAAAAGTAATGTCTATAAGCACCAAATGCTCTATGAGGTATATCTCTACCATTCACAATCTTGTTATGAATGATCATCCTACCAAATTTATTTTCTAAGTTAGTAGGAACTCCAAGATAATCTCTGTGAACTAAAATCAAATCATGTTCACATCCTGCCAAACAATTAAAATAGGATGGCCAAAACAAGTCTCCTTGCTTTGCTCCACCCAGCATTATGACAGCAACTTTTTTCATTGTACCATCCTAAGTTTTTGAATTGTTTCTTCACCTGCAACATTAAATGCTGGATCCTTAAACTTCAAAGACTTGACTGTTGAATAAGGATTCATAGAAAAGTCATACTTATATCTGACTTGCTTAGACCAAACCACATCTTCACCTTGGCAGTGAAGTAAATTTTCATCCAAAGGATATTCCATCATTACATCTTTCTTTGCAACCCAATAGGTGCCAGAAATATATTGATACTTTGATAGATGGGTCATGTCATAAGGAATCAAACATTCTCTATTTGGAAGAACAATTGAATCCATAAAGTTATCATTGTGAGGCCAAATAACCCAATCCCTAAATCTAGAATAGTCTGGATTAACAAACTTATTCATGCAAATTTTAAAGTCTTCTCCAAACTGAAGAAATCCTTGATACCAATCATCCTCAAATACAACATAATCATGAGTATAAACTACATTATCATACCTTGCATTGATAGTAACTAGATTCTTTTTTCTAGTAATCCATCCAGGTCTAATGCTTTCATCAAATGGGATTATAAAAGTATTCTTTCTAGATACTTGACTATTGCCAACTACCAGAATTTGATACTCTGGAATATTTTGCTTTTCAATGCTATCAATAACTTGATTGAGAAAATCATCTGAAGTTCCAGCAGTTATTATGCCAAAGGTAAACTTCATGCTAAGAAACCAATATAGTCACTACAGATACCATAGCAATTATATGCTCTTAAGTCAACAAACTCATCCACACTCTTAGACCATTCTGGCATAACAATAATTGACCTTTCAGTATATGTTTTACCAGGGTAAGTCCAAATCTTATTTGTACTAGTTAAAGTATAATCATCTTCTTGGTGCCAGAAATAATTGAATCCACTTGTGCCATGAGCAAACTCATATAGTGCTTCAATGTTTTTACAATGAATCCAAAGATAATCTCTATACTTTCCAATCCAACCCCAATCAGTTTTATAGTCTGGAGTATCATGACCAAGATATAAACATTGATCTATTGGAGAATATCTAATATCAATTTCTACATTAAATCCCTGAGCAATTGCTTGTTCAATATACTCAGGTCTATTTTCTTTTGAGGGATCTGGTCCATTAATATTGCCCCTATGTGCAATCAGTTTCATGATTCAATCCAAAGTTGAAATGGTTCTTGGTGAGATTATACTACGTCTGATATAAGATGCAAATAAAACTTTTCTGAATGAGGAATTGATAACAAGATCCACATCCTCCTCAGTAAGTTTTCCCCATCTAATCTCTGCAAGTATTAGTTTTAAAAAATTCATTCTTTATAATGCTCCAGGAAATAATTTAAATCTTCTGGGGTTCCAATACCCCACATACCATCTTTTTCAATTTCTTTAATTCTAATCTTTTTACCATCTCCAATTGCTTCATTGAATACTGGGCAGACATAGAATTCATTGTTGACTCTAATATCTTTCTCAATCATTTGTTCTGCATACTTTACATAATCAGAACCTTTCTTCCAATAGTAGATACCAACAGTTGCATGTTCTGAGATAGGTTTCTTCTCAGCAACTTCCTCTACATAACCATCTTCACCAAGTTTTGCATAAGACCACTTAGGATGAGTTGCAGGGAATGTCAAAATGCCACCATCACAATCACCATTCTGGAATGCATAGAGAGTTTCATTAGAATCCCAAACAACAAACTGGTCTGAGTTTGCCATCACCAAAGGTTCATCATTGTTGATGAACTCCTTGGCAAGAAGAGTTGTACATGCTGCACCTTCAGTAATACCATCAACCTGAACAATATTACAACCAGGAGCAATCAGTGGAAGAAGATAGTTTAAATTATACTTTTCATAGTGTTCTTTCTGAACAATGAAGGTATAGTTTGCTTTGATGTTAAGGTTCTCAACCACAACCTGAATCATGGGTTTGCCTCTGACTTCAATCAAAGGTTTGGGGAAGGTGTAACCCTGACTAGCAAATCTGCTACCAGCACCTGCCATAGGAATAAGAACATTCATAGTCTTGCTCTCCCATGCAACTTTTTGTTTTGTACCATTCAAAATCTTTTTGATTCTATTGATCTTCTCCTGATTCAAATCTTTTCTGTTTTCTACAGGGATAAGATGTGCCTTGCTATCAAGAGCACCCTGCCTGCCAATATGACTGTCTTCAATGATCACAGTGTCAGCAGGAAGAGCACCAAGAGCAGTCATACACTTCCAGTACATTGCTGGAAATGGTTTGTTCCTGACTACATCTTCATTGGACACATACATGTCCACAAACTCTAATACTCCTAATCTTAATAAAATGATTTTAACAGTATTCCTAATAGAATTAGATGCAACTGCAATCTTGTAACCAGCATCCACAAGTTGCTGGAAGTAACCCATCAACTCATAGTCCTTTGCCACACAGTCATTGAAGATCTTGAGAGTTGCCTCTTGTTTATCTTGCCAGATCTGATCATAGAGTTCTACAGGCAGTCCCTTGTTCTTAGTGAGAAGTTCCAGTTTTGCTCTGGTAGGGAGACCATCATAGATGCTCACATGATCTTCTCTACTGATGGCATACTTATTCCCAAGTGCCTGGTTCAGTGCTTCATAGTGATAGTCTTTGCTATCAATAAGAACTCCATCAAGATCAAATATTACTAATTTTGTCATGCACAAAAAATACTCTTTAAAATATTATACAAAAAAAGATGGGTTTATGCAACCCATCTTATATATTTGCTCAGGCTCGCCACCAATTCTTTGACTGGAAATTGGAAACCAGGCGGGAGTAAGATCCCATCCGCACCACTTGCTCTTTAAGGAAGCAAGAAACCTAAGGGGGTCATATGACTCCACCAGGATTTTTAAAGTCTCTCCATGACTGAGGGGGTTCATCCCGACCAGGGTGCTTTTAAAGTCATCCCAAGACTATGCTCCCTGTGTGGATCGAACACACCTCAGGCGAATTATGAGTTCGCTGCATTCACCAGATTGCTAAGGGAGCAATAGGAGTACTGAGAGTTGAACTCAGACTACCCCGTTATAAGCAGGGCGCTCTAACCATTAAGCTATACTCCCAAGAAATACCTTAGCAGGCATCATCATGTTCAAAGAACTCTTTGTAGTATTCCTCATATTCATCAAAAGGAATTAACACACAGTCCTTGTTATCTGGAGTACGTATTAGAAATGATTCTCCCTTCTCTACTCTTTCAAATATATCATCAAAATATTCTTGAAGTTCTTCAATTGTCAACTCTTGCATGTTAAGGTTTTTGATCATTGTCATGTACTTTCATTATTCCTAAAATTGGAACTATTATTAATAAAAAACAAAGTGTTCCTAAAAAAAATTGATTTTGCAACAAGTAAGCTGCTATGTGCATCATTTTAATTTATCTATAATAGTAATAACACCATGAGCATAGAAGAACAAAAGTATTGATCCTAGTGTTGCACTTATTATTGTAGCAGTTTTATTGTGCTTGTCAATGGCAGAATCAATCATTTCTTGGACTTCTTTACGTGTTACTAAAGTCATGCTTGAAAAATCCCTCCATTGGATCAACTTTAGTTTTAACTATGGCACATGCTCTTTTATAAAACATATTATCTGTGTTTCCAGACTCTTCAAATGTTTTTTTAATTTTCACCCAATTATCATAGGTATGTTTATCCATACTCTTAGTAGATAAGATAAACTATTTACTCATATAACCATTTCTTAAGAATTTAAAATTTCTTTAAATGTTCATCAAGTTTTGCCAAAAGCCTTTCTATTCTATTGGTTTCAATCCCACCAGTTGCAGATTCATAGAGATATTCATCCAAAGCAATTGTTAGCAATTCAACATCTCCCTTAGAAAGGTTTGGGGGTTCCCAGCTCATTTAATTTCAAACTCCAGTTTTCTAACTTTACGATTTTTTCTTTGTTCCTGGAAAGCAAGATCTTCTCTTGAAAGGACTGCTTTGCTTTCCTTCTTTAGTATATTACTAATTATCTCCACCTTTGTCAAGTCTAGGGCAGTGATTGTCTCACCTTTGATAGTAGTTAGATTATCACACCCACAACACTTTGTTTGGGATGGATGTGACTGCAACAAAGTATTGCAGTTCTTACATCTTATAGTTAACATTGGTCTTCATAAATGATCTATTTAGAAAGCGGGTAAGGGGATTCGAACCCCTGATTTCAACTTGGAAGGATGACGTGTTACCACTACACCATACCCGCATTTTTTAATATTATAAACTAGGGGTTGAGACTTGTCAACCCCATATATTCTATTGTATTAAACCTCTACCGTGATCAGTCTATTAGCATATTCATGTGCATAATGTGTACGAGCACCATGAATACCCCAACCAATCCAACTATACGCATCATTCATGTAAGAGTTGATAGAACGTCCACCTTGTTTCATTCTATCTTCAATTCTCTTCCATTGAATTTCATTAGTTAAGTAACGAAGTTGCGTATGAAGTGTTGATGGATTACCATCATACTTCTTAGCAAAATCACCCAATCCATAATATCTGTTGGCAGATGTCCATTGAATCAGTCCATAACCACGCCAGCAGCCATGGTAACTGGTTCTGCTACCACCTTCACAAATATTAGGCACGAATCCAGATTCCTGCTTAATATTGCCCATGATAGTAGCAAGGGCGTTTCTGTCTTTAATTCCATAGTCCTGGAGAAATGCCAGGGTTAGACTTTCATTTTCATTACACCCCTTACAAATTAGCCTTATCTCTTTTGGCTTTGGTGCAACCTCTCGGATTGCTGTCTTCTTTTCATCTACAAGATCAAATTCTTTAATAACTGAGAATGGAGGGGGAGGACCCTGCATCTTGTAGTTGGCGAATGGCAGTGTTGCCGTTGTGGTTGTAACCGATGCCAGAAGGGGCAGGGCTACAGTAAAGATGTTTTGCACTAAATTTAATTGAACTCTACATCCTAATAGAGAAAGCGCACTTCCCCTTTCTCAAGAGGCAATCTCCTAGGCTCTAAATCATTGTCAAAGACTCATGACGAATTACATAATACCAGGATATTTATAGTAAGTCAACAATCTTCCAAATATTGAAGAGACAAAACATCAATATCATTCTTATTGACTACCCAATCTTGAATCTCATCATATAGTGCCTGAGCATCTTTAGTTCTACCTTCAGCACATAGATGATGCATTCTATCAATGATATCATTAACTACTTGAGTGCAGACAATCTTCATCTGAGATGAATTCATAATAATCTTTCCTAAAATACCTGGATAGAATGTTGCTATTGTAGTACTTAGGAATGCCATTGTCAAGGGACTCTGTGAGCACATTGTTCAAAAACAACTGCCTAGTCTCCTCATAATTACATCTTCCCTTAGTTTCATGTAAGGATAGAATACTTCTTCTAAACTTATCCTTACCAAACTTTAAGATGTCTTCTTTTAATTCTGGACAAGAACCATAATACTTTTTCCAATCAGATTCTTGTTTTACTTTTCTTTTTTTCCCAGGAGGTTTCCTAAAAGACCAAAAGTATTTTCTTCCAATATAACTTCTAGAAGTTTCTATGCATTCAATAAGATACACAAATCCAAAAGAATCTTCTATATCAAGTGAATCAAAAATTTTCCCATGATAAATCCAAGGGTTCTCATAGCTCATAAAGTATTCAAATTATGAGCTATTATTTATCTTGAACCCTTACAGAGTTATTCTACTGACCTTTCTTTGCTCTGTCAACTCTTTCCTTATTGTCCCTGATCTTGGCAATCAGGGCAGTAAGCTTCTCCCTCTTGGCAACCTCAGAGGGTTTCCTACCCTTCCTAGGTGCCTCTGGTGGGGTCAGTTCCTCATTCATCTCTCCACCCCATATCTGAGATCTGACTTGGAGGTATCCATTCTTTCTTTTGCTCTTGCTGTAGCAGTAGCATACATCACTTCTTTTGCTCTCTTACCATAACGTGCTTTGAAAGATTTAGCAGACTTCTTCATGCCCTTGACAATTCTTTCCTTCTCCTTGGTTTCAGTAGGATCAAGTGCTCTTTCATCTAGTTCAATTTCTTCTCTCATTCCTTTTCTTTTAGCCATCTTCTCCTTAATTCTTTGTCTGGCTTCTTCTGCATCTTTTTCAGAGATTCTGTATCCTGTACGATCAGTTACAAGTCTTTCTGCAGGTCTTCCAGGAACTGCAGACTCTGCAGCCTGTGCTCTTTCTCTAGCCTTTCTTGGACCAACACCCCTATAAAGTCTAGATGCTTGTGCAGCTTTCTTTGCTGCAGTTTCTGTATCTCCAGCAACAGCAGCCTTTCTTCTCATTTCATCTGCTTTTTGTGAAGCAGTGAGTGCAAGATGGGAAGATACTTCATCAATCTCTTCACCTTCTGGTTCAAAAGAATCTGCCATGCCAACAATATGCTTTCCTTTTGACTTCTTATCTTCTCTGCTAGCAGATCTTGCCTCAGAGTCAGCATACTTAGCAGCAACACTAGCATCCATTCTATCAGACTTTCCTGCTCTACGTTCTTGAGCAGCAAGACGTCTCATCTCTTTTTCATCATCACTCATCTTCTCATTGAGTTGAGATTCATATATGGTTAGATATGCTTTTTGTAAACTATTCATGACGCACAAAAACTTTAGAATTATTTATAAAAAAAGAGGGGCAAGTGCCCCTCTGATCACAATTTAAATCCAGCAAAACTGTCTTTCTTCAAGTCTTGTTTAATACCACCAACCACATAAGATTCAACCTCAGTCTCCTGTGGTGCAACCTGAAGACCTTTGGATGAAATCCAATGTTCAGTCCATGGAAGAGGATTATTCTTTGCAGGAATATCATAGATTGGTTTCATTCCAATAGAACGCATCCTTCTATTGGCAATCCACTCAACATAACTGTTGAGAAGTTTGTCATTAAGACCAATCATAGATCCATCTTTAAACAGATATTGTGCCCATGCCTTTTCCTCATCAACACACTTTTTGAATGCACTGATTACCCAATCTTGTTCTTCTTTAGCAATTTGTTGCATTTCTGGATCATCCCCTTCATTCCACTTATTGAGGATGTTTTGAGTAATGACAAGGTGCTGATTTTCGTCTCTGGCGATGAGAGAGATAATTTTAGCGGATCCTTCCATAAGTTTGAGTTCACCAAATGCAAAGCTGCAAGCGAACGAGACATAAAACCTGATACCTTCGAGAATGTTGACATTGGCAATGGCTCTGTAAAGTTTTCTTTTTAACTCATACCTTTCCTCTCTGGAGTAACCAGCATTTTCCTGGGCATGTTTCCAAAGATTTGATGTACCATAAACTTGTGCTGAATTAATAAAGTCATCATATGCATTAGTGACAGATGATGCTCTTTCCAAGATCCTATCATTGTTCAGGATAGTATCAAATACTTCTGTAGGATCTGAATATACATTTTTGATGATGTAAGTATAGGATCTGGAATGAATCATTTCCATGAATTCCCATACAGTCATACATGCTTCCAGTTCAGGAAGAGAGCAGTAAGGAATGAATGCCATACCAGGACCACGACCCTGAACAGAATCCAGAAGAATCTGATACTTCAAGTTAGAAGTAAAGATATGCTTCTGCTCTGGTCTAAGGGTATGGTAGTCAGATCTATCCTTTTGGAGGGAGACCTCTTCAGGTCTCCAAAAATATCCCAGTTGTTGTTGAGTCAGTTTATCAAATACAGGATACTTATATTGATCATATCTCTGAACCCCAAGAGGATTGCCAAAGAACATAGGTTGTTTCTTGGAATCCACTGGAGTTGTATTGAATACTGTCATCCCCTCAATGGGTGATTCTGCACTGACTCTAAATTTTGCAACTGTCACAATCTTCCTCTCCTTTTGAACTTAGAATTTCTTCAATTAATGCATTAATGTTTTGGGATGGTTCTTTAATTTCATCAGTCTTATTATCATATGTATTCTGATAATAAGAAGTCTTCCATCCATACTTGTATGTGGTCAGAAAATCCTGTGCCATCACTGTAACAGGAACTTCATTATCTTGGTAATTTTCTGGATTATAGGACCAGTTTCCAGATATCGCTTGATCAAAGAACTTTTGCATAACTGCAACAATATTAATATACCCATTATTGCTAGGCATATCCCAAAGGAGCGTGTAATTGTTCTTAAGATGCTGGTACTGTGGAACAATTTGCTTAAGGGGACCCTTCTTGCTCTTTTTAACAGACAGGAACCCTCTAGGTGGTTCGATTCCATTGGTTGCATTTGACACAACGGAACTGCTCTCTGAAGGCATCTGTGCTGACAATGTGCTATGTCTAAGTCCATGTGCCTTAATCTCGGCACGTAGAGTTTCCCAATCATGCTGGTATGGAATAGAAGAAATTTCGTCTACATCTGTTTTGTAAGTATCAATTGGCAGAATGCCATCTGCATACTTAGTTCTATTAAAGTATTCACATGCACCCTTCTCTTTAGCAATTTGATTAGATGCCTTGAGAAGATAATACTGGAATGATTCTGTTAGACCATGAACTGCATCCCATGCTTCTTGTGAATCATATTTGAATCCAAGTTTAGCCAGGTAGTGAGCAAGTCCAATAAACCCAACACCAAGAGATCTTCTTGCTTTGGTGGACTTCTCTGCAGCAACCACAGGATAATCCTGATAGTCAATCAGTTCTTCAAGTCCTCTTACAGATAGTTCACAAAGTTCTTCAAACTCTTCATCATCTTTTACTTTGCCAACATTGACTGCAGACAAAATACAGAGTGCAATTTCACCATCAGGATCATCAATATGATTTAGTGGTTTTGTTGGAAGAGTAATTTCTTGACACAGATTGCTCATCTCAACCTTATCCTTAAAGGATGAGTGAGAATTGCAATGGTCAATATTCATGATGTAGATTCTACCAGTTTCTGCTCTCTCTTTCAAGAGGTCCAGAATGAGTTCTTGAGCACCAATAGTTTTTCTTGGAATAGAAGAATCTCGTTCTGCATCCACATATAGATCGTCAAATCCATCAAGCCCAAAATTAGCACTAAGCTCAGGCACATCGTGGGGACTGAAGAGTGAGATCTCCTGATTGTTAATGAATCTTTCATAGAACAATTTACTAATCTGAATTGAATAATCTAGTTTTCTAACTCTATTATCTTCTGTTCCTTTATTGTTTTTGAGAACAATAATATCTTCTATTTCTTTGTGCCAGATTGGAAAGTGGACAGTAGCACTTCCACCACGAATCCCATTTTGTGTACAGCATCTGACAGTTGCTTCAAATTTTTTGAGGAATGGGACAACCCCTGTATGAGCAACTTCTCCCCCTCTGATTTTAGAGTTGATTGCACGGATTTTACCTGCATTGATACCAATGCCTGCCCTCTGAGCAACATACCTACCAATAGCCATGTCACTGCTAAAGATGCTATCGAGGGAGTCATCAACATCAACAAGAACACAGCTAGCAAACTGTCTGAGAGGGGTTCTGACCCCTGCCATGATTGGCGTTGGGATGTTGATTTTGTGCTTTGAGATTGCATCATAGTATCTCTTGATGTATGAAAGTCTAGTTTCTTTGGGATACTTGGCAAAAATAGTTGCTGAAATCATCATGTACATGAACTGTGGAGTTTCATATACTTTTCCAGAACTTCTATCTTGTACAAGATACTTATCAACTACTTGACGAAGACCAGCATATGTAAAGAGATAGTCTCTATTGTGATTAATGTAATGACCAAGTTTGCTGAGTTCATCCTCAGTATAATTATTCAAGATACCCTTATCATATACCCCAGCATTTACACATTTCTTAATGTGTTCTAGGAAAGATGGATGATCTTGAACTCTCCCATACAGAGACTTTCTTACTGCAAATAGAAGAAGTCTTGCTGCAACAAATTGATAATTTGGATTGTCCAAATCAATAAGGTCAGAAGCAGAACGAATCAGAATCTCCTGAATCTCTGCAGTAGTAATACCATCATAAAACTGAATGCCAGACTGCATCTCAACCTGAGAAGCAGACACTCCAGCAATGTCCTTACATGCTTCTTCTACCATCAGGTGAAGTTTATTCAGATCAAGAGGTTCAGTTGTACCATTTCTTTTGACTACCTTTGTCCCGTTGCTCATACTCGTTTCCAATTGATAAATTTAAGTTTTGCTTCTAAACCAGAATAGGTGTTACATTCTACCACATCTTGCACATTGTGACCAGCAAGAAACATGTCATTAATATCTTTTTCCTTTATACCAGATGGCCAAATGACGATTCTTTCTCCTCTAGAGATGGAGGTGGAATATCTGGAGACAATTTCTGTGTTCCTTGGTTCGTTATCATAGACCCTAACAAAATTGTCAACCCCCCAGTCACCAAGATAAAGATCAGCTCCACACATAGCAATCGTGTTTGGAATGAACATTGAGTCAAATGGACCTTCAGTGACATAAATTGTTTCCTCTTTGTTTATTGAATCCAAACCATATATCTTAGGAGCATTGTCCTCTAGCATAATGGTGATGTATTTAATTTTAGAATTCTTTTTTAAACTGCGACCTTGAAACCCTATGATTGTTCCCTTATTGATGAGTGGGATTATGATTCTTGGTTCGTCTTGAGCAGTAGATTCAAATGTGTGCTTTTGAGTATTTGTCCATTTTTTAAATTCTTCACAGAAGTACAACTGATTTAAATACTTCTCTGGAATTTTTCTTTTGTCTACATATACTCTTGCTGGATGTTCTTTATTTAGTTCTGCCAATGTTGGTAGGTCAAAATTTTTCAGGATTTCAGGATCTTCATTTTTCTTGAAAAACTTTGGTTCCTGAAAATTAAAGGTGGGATCTGCAGTGTTGGATCCTTTACCAGTCAATCCATTCTTATATCTCTCCATAACATACTGATCATGAAGAGTGTTATCAAAGTCTTTTAAAAAATGACTAAGAGACTTTGACACTCCACAGTTGTGACACTTGAAGTTATGATCATTTTTATATTTGTAAATGTATCCCCTTGCTTTATTCTTATGTCTTTGAGAATCTCCACAATAAGGACACCTAAAATTATACAGTCCTTGTTTCTTCTGAGAAAATTTATCCAGCCTAGAAGAAACTAAACCAATGTATTTGGCGTCAATAAAACTCATTACAAAGAGAAGATCTACTTAGATCTCTCTATAGTAGAGGATGATGATGGTCCTGTCAACACCTTTGGACCCCATGCATTAAAGGCACCTATAAAAAGCATTATGACACCAACAACAGCACCTGCTTGCCATCTAAACTTATATAATGATTCTACCTTACACTCAACATTTTCTATTTTTCTATAAACATCATCATCAGTTCTTGCCTGCACTGTTATCCTTTCATCATGGACAGCAAGCATCTTACAAATATTTTGATTTGTTTCGCTTAAGGTTTGGATGGCAGTATCCACCCTCTCCACCATTGCCTCATGTACTTTAAATTTTTCTGTTAATACAGCAATTTGTATTTTACTATCTTGCCCAAACATTACTTTTTCTTCTTTAAGAGTTCTCTAAAGAAGTATGGAATTTTCTTGTATTTTTTCTTTCTCAAATCAACAGGTGGTTCATCAGGTGGTAGTCCTGATAATCCTCCTCCAGTGGCAGTCATTTCTTCTCTAATGATATTTATTATTCTGTTTATTTTTGAGTTTTCCATTTTTAAATTGACTGCAACAATTTTAAACATTCATCATCAACAGGTATCTCATTAATAAAAGTCTTTGGATAATCTGGAACTCTATCTAGAAATACTAAAAAGGTTTTTAATGAAGACCAAAGTTCTTTTTCTATTTTAAAAAACAGAAGAGGAAGTGCAGCTTCATTGAAAATATTAAAAACAATAATAAAATGATTGATCAGGAGACTTGTTTTTAAATCTCCTGATTTTGTATATCTTCTTAGTAACTTTTTAATATATTTGAATCTGCTTAAGTCTTCAAAAAAATCCTCTTGCGTTACCGCTTGAGGATTATCATAATGCTTTATTGCAAATAAAATATAATTCTCTTCATTCAATTCATCAAATTTCATAAATTATCAGTTAGTTGAATACCCCACTGCAGCAGACTCAGCACTTACACCATCACCTGTGACAACAGCTCTGAAGGTCCAACCATCTGGGATATCAGCAACAGTTGTTGTAGCTGCAATTCCAAGAACAGGTCCAGTAACATTGCTGAAGATAGGACCAGCAGACAGTGCTGTGTATCCAGCAGAGACTGGGTATGCATAGTACCACTGAGTTGACAGTCCAACATAAGGAGTTGCCAGAGCAATTGCAGTCAGGGTAGCAGCAGTAGTTGTTCCAATTCCTGTGATAGCAGTTGGCTGAGTCAGGAAGGTAACAGTTCTATCTGGGTATGCAGTGTCATCATTAGCATCACCAGTTGTTGCATAAGCAGCAGATGATGGAGGAAGGTTGGTTGTGATGCCAGACATTGCAACAAGAGTTTCAGACTTAACTCTTAGGTTGCCATGCATGTCAACATAGGTATGAACACCAACCCAACCAGCATGAGTTACTGCATACTTATATCCAGTATCTCCACCTGAGTAATCAGTATCTCTGACAGCAGCAGTCTCATAGATATCTACACCAACAACATCATTGGTGGAGTTGTGAGTGCTATTATAAGTTGAATCACCTAAAGTGTAGATTGGTTCCTCTGAACAAGTATATGCCAATCCAGCAACAGCAACTCCACTGAGGAATTGAGTAGATGCAATTGAAATTGTTGTAGCATTAGTAACAGTTTTGATAACTGCTTTACCAACAGTGCTACCTGCACCAATATGAATCACGGATCCCACATACGCTGACGTAAATGAGGTGCCAGTGCCAGTAATAGTTTTGGTCCCATAAACAAGGTCGATAGTGCCTGGTGAATAAATACTATCTGCTGTTCCCCAAAGAGCCATGTGATTTACCCTAACTAAAATTCTTTTCTTAATTTATTTATAAAAAGGGGCAGTTAGTCTGCCCCATAAAATTAACCTTCTTGTGGTTTGAATAACAATTCTTTTACTGTTGCTAATACAGCATCATCAATACTATTGTCAGTTGATTTTACATATCTTTCCAAAAGGTCAATCACAAGTTTTTTAACTGCAGGATGAGTTGCCAGTTGCATGATAAGTGGTTTTACCACAGATACTACTAGTAACATGATGATCTCCAGATTGGACTCTTATATTTAGTTTTTAACTTCAAAGATAGGAAGAGATCTACCATTTACAAAAGAAAGAACTGCTTCACTTGCATCATACTTAGTTCTCTGTTGCATTTGGGCAACTCTTAGATCCTCTCTTTCTTTTTTAACTTTTGCTCTGGCAGCTTGTGATTTTGCCATTGCAAGTTGAGTGCTATCCATTCCATTCTCTTCTACAAGATCTGCACTCTCATAGATATCAACAATTTCATCAGGGGTGAATTGAGAAAGATCATATCCTTCATCAAGAAGTTCACCAATCCACTCTTGAATTTCTTCAGAAATTTGTGGATTGAGTTCAATCTTATTCTTACCCTTCATAACATCAATCATTTCACTATTATCTTTCTTGCTAACAAGTTGCCTTTCTTCTGGGACACAGTTAGGAACTTCCTTACCACCCTTCTTCTTAGTGCCCTGTGCTTTATATCCAGACCAACACTTGGAAGCACCAACATTCTTACGTGCTTGCTTCAGACCCTCTTCAATTTCAACTTCTTCTTTCTTGGTTTTCTTTTTAGCATGTTTGCCAGATTGACCACGAGTTCTTTCTGCCTCATCATGATCAAACTCAGGATCCTCCATAGGATCATAATCCTTTCCTTCTTTCTTAGTCTTCTTAAACTTGCCGCCTACTTCCCCTTTCTCATATCCAATACCATCACCATCATCGTCCCACCAACGCTTTGGTTTACCTTCTTTTTTTTCTTCTTTCTTTTCTTGCAAAGAAAGTTCTCTGATTTCAGAAAAAGAATCTGCCCAAATGTTATCCATTTACTTAATTAGATGTTTAATTTTATTTATACTAAAGTAACATCCTTGATCCAGGACTTGAACATAATGCCATCTTTAGTTACACAGATGAGATGATTTGCACCAGATCTAATAATCTCTCCCCTAAGTCCAGTATTGCAACTCTCTACAATATCACCAACCTTATAGAGTTTATCAAATACATAATGTTCTCTCAATCCCTTTGGATCTAAATCTGGAGCAATCTGCCATGTTTCCTTTACTTCTAAAGATCCACCAAGTTCATCAAACAATTGCTTGATAATCTTTGGTTGTACTCCTGCTGGCATTGCTTTTTTAAATGATTCAAAATCACCAGATGCTGCTGCCTTTCTAGCATCTGAAGAATTTTCCTCAGAGTCTGGATCTTTTGGTCCAGAAGATACTACATTGATTGAAGAGAAATTATAAAGTTGTCCATTGGTTTTCTTTGCAAGATTATCAATCTCAGAGCATCTCTCTGATCCACAAACAATGTTGACACCAGTATATCCTTCTTGATTTAAGAATGCCAAGACATCAAAGATGGTCTTAAATTCTTCACTGTCAATGATTCTCTCTGCATACTCAGGAAACATTGCTTTCATGAAGTCAATTTTAGTCTCTGGATCTAATGGATTCTTTTTACCATCTTGAGTTCTTGATGGGAAAATATAAAAGTTTCCACCAGATGCTGCTTGCTTCAGAGCATTTAGTAGATTTTTATGTCCCTTTGTTGGTGGATTAAATTTTCCAATAGCAATAGTTACAAAGTCACCATTAGGTGCTGCTTGTTGTGGTGCTCCAGACTTTGCTTTTGCTCCAGTCTGCTGTGGTTTTTTTGACTTATCTGATGTGGGTGGTTTTGCTTTTGCACCAAGTCTCTTTGGTGCAGGTTTTGCCTTACCTAATTTCTTTGCCTTTACCTCGGCAGGTTCTTGTTTATTAGAATCTCCCTCTTCCCCTTTCTTCTTTTTCTTTGTATCTAAGAACTGAAGTTTTCCCTTTACTGTTTGTGCTTTTCTAGCACCCTCTTTATCAATCCAATATCCATGTCCATCGCCAACATACCCAAGCTTCTTTGCTTGCTGAGCAGCTTGGGATGTTCTTGCTTCTGTTACGAACTCTAGGAATTTTTTCATTTATTGATTTCTGAATATATCAAGTCCTGATTATCAAGTATGTATTGCAACCCTATGCTTTTAGCATGTAAATATTTATTCTTCTTATCTTTTGGGTCTTGATACTGATCCATAAAAGAAGAGTAAAACCTAGAAAAATTTTCTATGGTTTTCCTCTTTAATTGTTTCACCTTTACATATTTTTTATATATGGGAATTAATTCCTTGAAAAAATCTTCCATCAGGATTCAAGTAGACTGAACAAACCCTTTTCACTATTTACCTCAACACCACACTCTTCAGTAAACTTTTCAAGATCTCTTCTGGATGGGTTGTTGATTCTTTCTCTTGCCATTTCATGATAATCATCAGAAAGATCAAAACCAATATAGTCATGACCAAGAAGTGTAGCAGCAAGACCAGTTGTGCCTGAACCACTGTAAGGATCAAGAACAACACCAGGGGTTTCCATCACTGCCTGAATGCATCTAAGAGGAAGCACAATAGGAAATGGTGCTGGATGAGGATTCTTCATCTCAGGACCAAACTTCCAAACTGATCCATAGTTAACAGACCTTCTGGGAAGTTTGGGTCTCTTTGCACCTTTACACAACCAATAGATTCTTTCATCAATCTGAGTAAATCTGTATCCAGAAATCTCAGGACCACTACCTCTGTTCCAGATAATTTCTTCTCTAATGTGCCACTTAGTCTTAGGCAACCATTCCCAAGGAGAAGTTGCATTACCTTGAAGATACCTTACTTTGTGATTGTAAAAAAGAGAACCACCCTCTTTGGTTTTATCAAAGAGAACATTCAGAAGTTCAATCTGCTGCTCCTGATATACATCTTCTGGAAGAGAATCATCAAACTTATCATATTCAATTTTACGAAACAAACCACCACCAATCTTTTGTTTGTTATATGGTGGTGATGTTACAGTACAATCAATAGAGTTGTCATCAAGTTGCTTTGCTAACTCAATGCAGTCTCCAGTTCTCAGATCAATCATAGAGGTATTTAATGTTGTACAACTGTATCAGATATAAGGTGCTATGTCAAGCAATTTTAACAAATGGTCCAGACAATTCACTTTCGTCCATATTCATTTTTGCTGCTCTATAATAAATTTCACAAATAAATTTACCAAATACTTCATCTCCTCTTTTCTTTGCATTGATAAATGCCTTCATAAATCTCAAATGTCTCAGTTTATTCCTAAGTTTAGCAGAATAATCACCCTTACTAACACCATAACTAGATCTAACTTGAGCATCAGTAAGATCATCTATACCAATAGCAACTTCCATAAAATCTTCTGGAGTATACTGAGTTCCCATAATTTTGAGTGTGCCAAAATTTACTCCAGAAAAAGTATTATCTGAATAAATTTCTTTAAAATAATTTTTCCAATAATCCTTTTCTCTATCAGTAAAAGAAGAGTTTACATTAGGAATGTTATGATTATATTCTTCATTTGCATACTCTAAAATCATTGCAGAAAATTTAGGTGCAGGAACTAGACCAGTTTGAGCAGATGCAGCTTTATAGTTCCCACTTGTAGTGGCAACAATATCTTTAACTTCTTGCTTTGATCCTGCACCCTGCATTCTTTGTTCAATTTGATATTTTTGTTTATAAGAACCTACAGTAAAACTAGCTTTATATTTAAAAGAGTTTCCTTTAAAATCTAACTCTCCCCTATCTTCAATCTCAAAATAACTATATGGATCTTCATCAAAAGAAGCTTCCATAACTGTTAATGATCCAATGGGGTAGTCATCAACATTGTTTTCTTTTGCAGTTACTCTAACTCCAGAAGTTCTTTTCTTTAGAGAGATTGGAATTAACCATTTATTTTTTAAACATTTAGACATGTAAGTTTTCAGAACTCCAACAAAAATTTCTGGGCTTGTTGATTCTGAAAATAATCTATGAAGTTCTCTTACCTCTCTTAAAATTTCAGATTCTTTAGATGCTTTTACAATATAAACATCTGCAGTATTCCAAGAGTCTTTTTTGTTTCCAAATAAATCTCTCTGTTCTCTTGTAAAAACATCCCAAATATCAGTAACAATGCTAGTTACTTTACTGGAAGGGATTTTATTTATATTCCATCCAGGACTACCATCAAACCATCCATACTTATAGGAAACATCTTGTCCCCTAACTCCAAGATAATCTTTTACAGCTTCTGCTTGCTCCAAAAAAGTTGTATACCAATCTGTATTAATTCCTCTATAAGTTGAATAAAGAGTATTCTTCAAATCTAGATCCATTAAAGCTCTAGTATCAGCACCTTTATCGATAGCGTAGTACATTGCAATGATTGAACATTGCTCTTGAAGTGATGTTGCTCCTGCCATTTTATCTTTATTATTATCTATCGTCTTCAGAACGATTTTCAGAGTAGTAAACATCAAAAGCACCACCAGGATAACGCTTTTCAAGTTTCTCTACATTCTTTGCAATCACCTGATCAATGGGAGTTTCCAGTGCAATACATGCTTGCATAACATACCACATCAAATCACCAAGTTCAGTGAGAAGGTGATCTTTGTTATCTTCATTCCAGGGTTTTCCTTGAAAGATCATTTTCTTGATGATCTCAAGAAACTCACCACCCTCAGCATTGATACCAACACCAGCAGTAAGAAGTCTTTCAATATTTGCACCTTTGCGATCCAGTTCAACAATGCGATCTGAGAAAGCAACAAAGTCTCTAGATGCATCAGAGGTAACTGCATCTACAAATTGTTGGTACTTGTTAAAATCAACTTGTCCAGTCATTAGAATTTAAAACCTGCGAATTTACTTTGTTTTGGTTCATCTTCATAAGTATACTCTTCATCTTGCCCTGAGTCAAGAATATCATCCTGTGCTTTTTGTTCACAGTCATAGAGTCTCATCTTTGCCCTATCAATACCAACAATGAACCTTTTGTTGACTGTAGGATCATTATATCTATTCTTCAATTGTTTGACCATAATCTGACCTAACTGCTCCAACTCTTCAGTGCTGATAAGAGCAAACATAAAGTCTGCAGTAGCAGGAAGACCAAAGGATTCTGAAGTATCAGTCAGTTCTACATCAGAGTTGCCATAACCACTCCTAGTGGTTTGGGTAGCAGAAACAATAGGAACATCAAATTCCACTGCCAATCCACGAAGTTCCTCTGCAATTGCTTTTACATATGAGTAAGAGTTTACAGAGAAGTTTGACTTGTATCTACTAGAGGCACAGATGTTAAGATAGTCAATAAAAATAATATCAGGTCTAAATGATTTCTTAAGTGACAACTCATTAAGAAGTGATTTGAAGTGACCTGTATGTGCTGAAGCAGTTGGATACTCTTTGATAATTAAAGTACCTTGAGTCTTCTTGGAAATATTATTTACTTTGGTATCAAACATTTGCTTAGGAAGATCAGCAATATCCTTGATGTTTACATTCAGGAGATTTGCATCAATTCTTTCAGCAATTTTTTCTTCTGCCATCTCCATTGTAATGTAGAGAACGTTCCTCCCTTGGAGCAACACGGCGCTAGCCATGTGGCACATGAATAGAGACTTGCCGACACCTGTACCAGCAAGTGCGACATTAAGAGTCTTAGAAGGTAAACCCCCTTTGGTAATTTTGTTAAAGTATTCAAGATCAAATGGGATTTTGTCTTCTTTTCTGTGGTAGGCATCATATCTTTCTTGATAGTCATTTAAGTAGTCATGTCCAATGTGATTGTCAAAACTGACAGCTAGAGCATTCTGTAGGATAGATGGAATAGAATCTCTTGATTTCTTTTCATCTTGTCCATCTGCAATCTTGATTGATTCCATCAGGGCAAGATAAATTGCTCTATCCCTACACCACTTTTCAGTGGTGTCAACCAACCATTTATTGTCTACTGGAGAATTATCTAGCAGTGAGACATAATCACAGATAGTCTTATAGGTATCTTCAGAAATGTCAGTTCTGTTTTCAGTCTCAATCAAGAGAACTTCTTTTGTTGCAAGATCATCATATGCAATGATGAACTTACAGATCTCTTCAAAAACTACTCTCTCATGAATATTTTCAAAGTAATCCTCCTTCAAAAAAGGAAGGACTTTCCTACAGTAATCATTATTAAAAAGTAAATTTCTAAGAATTGTAGTTTCTACTTTCTCCATCAATAAAAGTCCTAAGGGTTACGTTTGTGATGGGGAACATCAAAAACAAAAGTGATTCTTGGTACATCCCCTATATTTACTGCACTGTGTGGCAGTTTATTATTAAACCAGAACAGTGTCCCTGGTTCTACAATGATGGTTTCATCACCCACAGTATACCTGTATTTCCCTTGAATGGAAAGGTGGTATCTGTCCTTTGTTGCATAGTAAGTTCCTTCATCAATATGAAATCCAACTTCTTGCCCAACAGGAAGTTTTAGAAAAGCACACCTACGATATTTTTTAAAATACTTGTTTAGAATTTTAAAAACTTCAGTGTGTCTATCATATGCTGGTGCTTTAATACAAATTTCAGTATTGAATGCAAGTTCTCCAGGTTTATTGACACCACCCATAATCAATTGAAGAACATCTACAGTTGTTTTATATTTTGTAGGATCTACTTGTTTTGTCTTTCCAGCAGATTTTTGTGATCCCCAATCTTCTGGATTGTCTTCAATTTGCTTCAGAACCTTGGATATATCTATTCCAGATTTGATAATCCTAATATTATCCATAAGAGAATTCTTGTTTGGATGCTTCATCAATTGCCTGCATCACATCATCAGTAAAATACTTTTCTGGATTTTCCATAATGGTTTTTGCATACTGGGAAGTACCATCAGGGACTTGATATCTAGTTCCAGACTTGACAAAGATCTCATACTTTTCTGCAATATCAAGGAGTCCATAGTATTTGTCAAGACCTCTTTCATCATAGAAAAGTCTAACTTCAACAGTTTTATTTTCTTTACTAAGTCTTGATTTATGAGTTGTTGCTTTGATAATATTACCAACAACTTCAGTACCATCCTTTTCTTTCTTCTTAGAAAGATAGATGATAGTAGATGCTGCATACTTGAGACCAGATCCACCACTCATTTCTTTCATTGGAATATAAGATCCAACAACATCGTATGTGTGGTTAGTGACAATCATAGGAATGTTTGCCTGACCAAGTTTAAGAGTCAGCATTCTGAATGCACCTTTGACAAGTTGAGATTTAGTCATGTCTCTAACTTGCTTGTCATTCAAGGCATCATCAATTTCTTTTTCAGTAGAAAGCATACCAAGAGAATCAAGAACAAACATACAAGGTTTGCGTTCTCCTTCCTTTTTCTTTAAGTATAGATCTACTGCTTTGAGCGCCTTTGATCTAAATTCTTCAATAGTAACAACATTGACAACCACAAGACGAGAAGTATCAATTCCACGAGATTCTAAAAGAGATTTAGTGACAGCAGCCTCAGTATCAAAGTAGAGACAGTAACCATCGGGATTAGTATCAAGAAAGTTCTTAACCACTGCGAGAGAGAAAAAAGTCTTTCCAGTAGAAGACTCTCCAGCAATAGCAGTAATTTTATTCCCAGATACACCACCAAATATGCTACCTGAAACCAGTGCATTAAAAATGTATGAACCTGTATCAACATAATTTTCAGTCTCATCAATATCAGCAGCAAGTTTTGTGTACTCACCACCAATTTCTTTTACAATATCTTTTAAAAAATCCATAGTTATACAAAGAAAGATTCTAGTGTATTAGTGTTTTCAGTTTTCCAATTGATACATTGGAGAATAGTTTTGAGAGGTTCTAGGAAACTCTTATCAAATTGAAGTTCATAATCAACATACTTTCCAATGTTCAATTCTTTGGGAAACTGTTGGATAAAAGATATTACATTTTCATGCAATGGATTTGCCTTTTTTAAATAGCAAAACTTAATCTTTTCTCCATTGTTGATAACTGGATATTTATTGTCCAGTTTATTCTTCTTGATGTAATGATTATACAGCAGGACTCCCCTAATGTGAATAGGAGTTCCTTTCTCATAGATAGCATTTACTGATCTATATTTGCTAATATTATTAGCAGTTCTTGGAAATGAAATCTCCTCTGGAGGGAGACTATAAAATTCTTTCCTAGTTTTATCAATAAAATCAATCATTTCCTTTTCTGTTTTGGTCATGATGATTTTGAATGCTTCTTTAATCATAGTTCTGCAGGGAGCAGGAGTAGAAGATTTAACTGCTTCCATGCCCATGATCTTGAGTTTTGGTTCAGAATACCTAACTCCTTCAGAGTCCCAAACATTGAGGATGTATCTTTTCTTTGCAGTCCAGATTCCCCTCTCTGCAATGTTCTCCCTCTTCATCTGCATCTTCTGATCATATGCATTTACATATGTCGCCAATTCTTGGTAAGAACTTTCAATATACTTCTCAAAGTCAGACCTACAGATTTTATCAAGGAAAGACACAATGCGATCAGTATTATTCTCTCGTCCTCCGAATACAGCATCAACAAAAGGACCCATATTAAGATAGATAGAATCAGTATCAGAAGCAATAACATAATCAACTCCATCAGTTTTAAGAATTTTATTGAGATGCTGGTTCATCTTATCTTCAATCCATCTGATTGAAACCTGCCCAGAAAGAGTAACTGCCTCAGCATTTTCAATAAGAAAATATCTAAAGTATTCATTGCCAACTGCACCATAAGCAGAGTTGAGAGAAATCTTCTTTGCCATCTGAATATTATTGCATCTGGCAATTTCCTTCATCAACTCTACAGTAGGAGTTTTTTCATACTCCTGTTTTGCAACAAGCATCTTCTTTTTATAGATGACACGATCTGTGTACATCTTTTCCATCAGTTCTGGGAGGAATCCCCTTACATCTTTTCTATACTGTGCACCATTAGGACACACAGTATATGGATGATTTTCTGGGATATCAACTTTCTTTTTAAGAAGTTTATCTACAGATACTCCAGGGAATCTATCTTCAACCAAAGTTTCTGGGGAAATATTGTATTGCATAATCAAGTGTGGGTATAGTGAGTTCAAGTCAAAACTCACAACCCAATCATGCTTACCAGTAATTGGATCCTTAACATAGGCACCTTCATACCTCTGATCTTTCTTTGTTTCCTTCTTAAAGGGAATAACAATGTTTTTAGATTTTAAGTAATTATAGATGATGGAATCCCACATCCTGACTTGAAAGAACACATCATTAAAGTTGCCCTTACCATCATATGCCATGGTAATTGCAAGCTCAATAAGACGCATTTTATCCTCAAGTCTGTCTACCAGTTCTACGTCAACAATGTTATATTCTACAAACTTTTGCCAATCTTTAGTATAGAATTCTTTGAAGGTGTCATACTCACTGTGATCCAGTTTTTTCTGACCTAGCTCTACACTTGCAATATGGTCCAGTCTGTAAGATTCTTGGTTTGTATAAGTAAACTTCTTATACAACTCCATGTAATCTAGAATTGTAATCCCAGCAATATCCATCCTGGTATATTCTCTACCAGCAATAGTTGCCTCATTTTCAGTAACAATACCCCAAGGAGAAAGTTTCTTTACTGCCTTAGTACCAAATACCTTTTCAATTCTCCCACAAATATATGGAATATCATAAAGGTCACAGTTCCAACCAGTAATAACATCTGGGTGGTTTGAATCCCAATAGAATAGAAATCTATCAATCAAATCATATTCATCTCTACACAAAATATATTGAACATTATCTTGCTTATTGTCAAATGGTTTGACACCCCAAGTAATAATATTCTTAGTGTTGTAGTCCTGAAGAGAAATAGTTAGAAGTTCTTCCTGACAACTTTTAACATCTGGGAATCCATTTTCAGAAGCAACCTCAATGTCAATGGTGACAAGTTGAATCTTGTTAATGTCAAACTTGATTGATTCCTCAGGATAGTTATCTGAGATGTACTGATTGATGTATCTGGTATTTCCGTATAGTTCAAAGTTATCTACATTTTTATACTTATCAATGAATTCTCTTGTTTCACGAATGGTTCCTGGTTTGACTTCTTCTGCATACTTCCCTTCAAGAGTTTTAAACTTAGTTTTTTTATTTGTGCCAACATAAAGAGTAGGGTAAAAAGTTTCCCTACTCTTAAAATGCTCGCCATTATCAAACCCCCTGGAGAGAATTTCATTCCCAACCAGGACAACATTAGTGTAGAATTTCATTTAATAAGGTCTTGGTATTTCTCAAGTAAAGTTGGTTTTGGATCTGCAAGAGTTAAGATCTTGTCAGAACTAATCATAAATGTATCCTGACTGGTGTATCCACAAAGAAATGGTTCTAAAGTCTGATCAGACTTTACCACAAATGGATTTGTAATTCTGCAATCAGGTTCTCCAAGTTCAGAAGAAACTTCTTCAATCTTGCTGATCAGAATCAGGTTGTTCGTCAGTGCCAGCAGTTTGACCATTTACATGCTCCAAATAAGATTCTTTTACCTCATCATGAGGTTCAACAATAGTAACAACCCAATCACAAGGGATGGGAATTTCTTTTTGCTTTGAGAGGGGAATATATGGATAGTAGGTTACACTTGTTCCACCACCACGCTCTTCATCGTTAACTCTAGTGACAAAGGGATTTGAAAGAAGATATCCAATGACCTTATCACCAGACATCATTTCTTTTACATCAGCAATGATATCCTCATAGGATTTCAGAACCAAAAGTTTAACAGACATAATTTTCCAATGTTAGTGATTTATCTTGTAGTTTTAAAATGTGATCAGCAAGTTTGTCAATGTAACCTTTGTTCCTAAGTTCTTTAAAAACTAGATTCTCAAAGGCAAACTCACCACCTTTATCTAGGGCAGAGTTTCTCATGTCCCTAAGTTTTTTCAAGAGACTCTCTAGTGATGTTTCATTATCAGCATACTTGATAGCTCTGTCAATCTTACTGATCATATCACGAACCTTTGAGCTTAGCAAGTCTGTGTCAATGTCAGTTGAGAGTTTTTCTGGTTTAATTAACCATTTGTTTGTCTTAAGTGAGAATACACCTTGACTCTTTCTTCTGGTCTTTCCAGGTTCTTCTACATATGGTTCCACATCATGACCATAAACTTTAACATCATGAGTTGTTGTCCAAAGTTGTTTCTTAGTCTGATAATAGTCAGACATTACATCTGGACAAACTTTAGTATCAACAACCAAGTGAAGATCTAGATCTGAATATTTTGTATAATTATACCCAGCATTACCACCAAGAAGAAGGATATCAACAATGTCTGACTTCTTTACTCCAACATAACCTGCCCATGCATTTGCAACTTTAAGAAGATGCTTTCTTACCTCTGGTTTTAACTTTTCACCAGTCCAGAAGGTAGGATTTAGTTGATCATGAATTCTAAATGATACAGATTCTTCAAGGAAATTTTTATAAGTTTTCATTGATTGCGCGCTCTCAAAACTCCTCCCAACTGCCCTATCGTAAACAGAAGCCATTCTTTGTGCTGCTCCAGTGTCTTTTGGTCTAGGTCTTCTCAAATTACCTAATAATCTTGCTGCTCTAGATGGTTTTCCAGATTGTGTTAAACCAATTTCTCTGCCCACTTTACCTAATAATTTATCTCCTCTATTCAATTGGCTTCTAGTTACTGATGCTCTAGTAAGACCATATCCACTTTCCCCTGGTTTTGGTGCAGTATTTTGCTTTGAGGAATTTTTAGACAATGGTTTAATTTCAAGATTATCACTATTATGTCCAGGCAATACTCTATCAAGCCTATCTTGATTTTCTGGATTATTTGCTTTTCTTTGGAGAGGTTGTTTATGATCCTTACTTTGTTTAACTCCAGATGAAGTACTAATTTTTGTTACTCTTTTAGTTATTCCAGACATTCTTTCTTGTTCTGCATCATATGCAGCAGCAGCCCTTTCACCTGAATTTGATTTTGTTACATCTCTCTTTGCAGCATCACGAAGATCATTTTGAGTAACTGCTGTTTCCTTTTCTTTCTCAGATCTTTTTTCAGAAGATGCCTTTCTATCTGATGATGGAGATACTGCCCACACTTTGGGTTGACCAGCACGAGCTTTGTTTCTCATCTGGTATTCAATGCCATTAAATGTTTTTCTTACTGGACCCACTCCTGCATCTCTATCTTTTTGCCATTGAATATATTCAGTATCTGGAATCCCAAATTTATTAGACTCCAAAATAAATTCTCTAAACCTTTTCATCTCGACCTTTTTTAGGTATTTATAAAAAGAGGGGAATGGATGGTCTTAGTCATCCTTCCCCTGCGCCGACGATATTCAGTTATATTTATAGATAATCCTTTCTGGCATGATGTTCAGGAACTATTTTTCCTAATCGAATGACAAGTAATCCATCTTCAAAGGTGACTTCTCTGACTTCTGTATCGTCTGAGAGTGTCCATGCTCTTTTGAAACTTCTGCTAGCCACTCCCTTGTGGACAAACGTTCTCTCAGTCTCAGTGTCTTGTTTTTGCCCTTCGACAAAAAGTTTTCCATACTCTGTGAAAACATTGACTTCCTCCTTCTTGAATCCAGCTAAAGCAATTTCTAAGTGAGACTCAACATTATTTACTTGAACAAGGTTATAAGGTGGATAGTTTGTTGTAGTTTCATGAAGGTTGAAAAGTCTATCAAAATATTCATCCATTCCAATACTATTGCGAGTAATCCTTTCCATCAGAGTGGGAAGATCAGACGCAGAATATCTCATAAGATTAGTCATTATGGTAGCTCCTTTAAAAGCGAGTTTGTGTTTTGTGGACCCATAAGGCATCCAATACTAATTATAAAAGATAATAAAAAAAGAGGAAGGGTAAAAACCCAACCTCTTTTTAGGGTGTTCCGACTTTCGTAGAGACCGCACGAAAGGTCTCAGTATTATTTATTCAGTAATCTCTACCTTTTTCTTCTTTGAACCAATATTGTATTTGGTTTCCAAAGTCCAATCATTCTTTTCTTTGTATGAAAGAACTTTAATTTGATTCAGAGGAGCAATGTCAGAAATCTTACTAACATCTACAATAGTAATCAGACCCCAATCAGCAAGTAACTGTGCAATTCTATTGCGTCTCTGAACATCATTAACAGTCAGATTGGCATGTTTGCCATCAAGGGCAAAGAGTTCCTTAAAATGGACAAGATAATATTTACCTTGCTTATGCAGAATATGGCAAGATTGATAAATCTTTTTCTCTTTTCTAGAAGCTACACCAATCCTAGTAAGTGTTTCACGAACCTTGAGAAAATCATCAGGCTCATTCAAAATTACTTCTACCATTTGGTCTGGCATCCACTTCACTTCAGGTTCCTGAACAACACTCATTTTGATCCTCCAGTTTCAAGTTTTTGTTTAATAAAGTTAATTTGGTCTTGTCTAAGAATTTTCAAAGCTTGCTCTGCCTTTTCATTACTATACTTATAGTAAGTTTTGACTACATCAAGATCTTTGATTTTATCCTTATGAATCCAAGGAGAAAATCTCTTTTTGATTCTGAGAGTATTTATAAGAAAGTCATATTGAAGTTTTTTATCCAATGAGTGATTCATATTCATCTCATTAGCATAAAGAAGACAATCAATGTGACCAGACAAGCATTTGTTTATAATATATGGTGCATAATCTTTTTTTGAAGAAGGATCTTCATCCATAATATTATTCTTTGTTTGGTTGATTGAGTTCAACCAATCTTTCAATTCATACTTCATAATTAATAAGAATTAATTCCTTTCGTTGATGTTGATCTTTCATGTAGTCACCAACAGATCTCATGGTGTATGTGTGATCAAACTCAATTGCTCTCCAAGTTTTAAATCTTTCTTTGATAAGTTGACTTGAGTTATAACTCACCATGGAGTCCATAGAATTAGAATCACAATCAGCAGCAAACTTATCGTGATCAAATCCTTTGTGCATTGATCCTTTGTTCCCATAGAGATTGTCCTTAATATCATAAGGAGGATCAAGATACAGGAAAGACCCCATGTTTCCATCCATGAGATAATCATAGGAGTAATTAGTTATCTTCCATTTCTCAATTATCTTAGAATAACCAAGCAATCTCTCAATTCCTGACATGCCAAAATTGTTCTCTGATGCTTGTGCTGAAAATGATGAACTTTCTGTGAGACCACTGAAAGAGCACTTATTGACAACATAGAAAGCCACAGCACGATCAAAATTTGACACAGTTTGGTCATTGATCTTGTCCTTTGATTCTAGGAAAAGTTGCTTTGCTTTATCTGGAGTATTGTTTGCTCTCTTTAAATCAACAAGTTCACTTTTCAAATCATACCCAAACATCTGGAGTTGCTGCCAGAAATTTACAAGAGGTTCATAGAGATCATTCACCCAAATATCTAGGGATGGAAACTGTTTTGTTACATAAATTGCAACACTTCCACCACCTAGAAATGGTTCTCTAAATTCATCATAATTCCTTAGGTCAGGAAAATGCTGTGCTAGTTTTACAACTGCTCTAGACTTCCCACCAGGATATCTAAGGGGTGTTTTCAGGGACTTCATAATCAGGTTTATTGTATTTCAAGTATTCCCAAAAGGTCATTTTCATTTCCTTATGGGTCATTCCACAATGTTCTGCTGCTTTAGGTAGATTCCATTTAGCATGAAACAAAGCATCATGTGCTTCTTTTACATTTTCAGGAGTTGTTTTATTCTTCATAGAATAAGAGATTTTGAATCAGGAGTAATTACAGTACTAAAAGCATTTCTATGTTGAGTTACAACTTGCTCACTAGGATCTGTGACATAGATGACATGCTGTTTACTAATGACAACTTCATCTTTCCCTTTATCTACAAGGGGAACAAAAGGAACAAAAGCAACTGTTCCTTGTGAAGTTGGAATTGCTGCAAGACTATTCACAATAGTGATTTCTGTATCTGTCTCACTGACCAATTCAGCAACTACTTCTTGACCAAAATTAAATCTAATAAGTTTTACGTTCATTTGAATTTACATTCCACCATAATTTCTGTTAACGCTGCCAGGAGATTAATCTCCTGATCTGCCACAAAGGCACTCTGATACTGATACTTAGCAACAATAAGGACAGCAGCAGCAATGCTTGGACCATCCAGTTTACTGTAAAGGGCATCATAGACATTCCTAAGTACAATGCCAGTATCATTATCAAGGTTTGCCACAACCCATTTACGAACTTCCGAAAAGTTCTTCTCCTTGAGATATTTAATGAGATCATTTGTTCTTACATCATCAAAAGAGGCAAGGATGGCAGAATTAATTTCTCCACCAACTGAGTATCTTTGACATTCATTTAGGACTCTTCTCCAATCTGGGAAATGTTTATTGATTAATTGAGCAAGGACTTTTTGATCATAGACAACCATTTCCTGATCCAAGATTTGTTGAAGTCTCTGAAAGAAACTTCCTGCAAGTGCTGTTTTTTCTTTTCCTTTGATGGAGAAGTCAACAACTGCACATCTTGAGTGAAGTGGTTCAATGATTTTGTTTTTGTAATTGCAGGTGAAGATAAACCTACAGTTTTTATAGAATGTCTCAATATTAGCCCTAAGAAGGAGTTGTACATCTGAGGTTGTGTTGTCAGCCTCATCAATAATGATGACCTTGTGTTTTGCATTTGAAGAAAGTGAGACGGTCGAAGCAAAGTTCTTTGCTTGGTTCCGTACCGTGTCCAGAAATCTTCCTTCATCAGATCCATTGATGACATAAAAATCTGCTCCCAATTCATTGCACAGTGCCTTTGCTACTGTGGTCTTTCCACATCCTGCAGGACCTGCAAGAAGAAGATTAGGAACTTCTCCCTTCTCTACAAAATCCAGGAATGTTTTTTTTGTTGCCTCTGGAAGAATACAGTCCTCGATCTTTTTAGGACGATATTTTTCCACCCAAAGAAATTGTTCACTCATAATAAATTAAATCAAGTTTACAGTGGTTGTGGTCCACCAACAATAATAGCAGAGGGAACTTGTGCTTGTGCAACCTTAGTTGCATGGCATTGATTATTTGCCTCTACTATCATTTCAAGATATCTATTGTCTTTAGGCAATTTATACCTTACTTTGTATTTCATCCAAAAGTTGAATCTGGTTCTAGTGCAATAAAGTAATTTAGGTTATATTTCTCATTGGTAAATTTGGAAATACACTTCTGAGAAATAACTACATTATAAGATCCAGGAATAATCTTAATATTCTCAACCTTAAAGTTGAAAGTAAATTCAACATCACTTTCACCAACAATAATTGAATATTCATTTGATGTATCATTTTTCTTATCACGAACAACAAGACTGATTACACCATTTGCACCCACAGCAGAAAGGTCTGGGAGTTGATAAACTGCTGCTGCCTTAAGAAGTTTATCCAGTTGAGAATGCTCAAGTTGGAAACAAATATCTTGAGTAGGAAGAGAAATTTCTTTCTCTGGAGGAGAAACAATCACTTCAGGATCAGCAAAGAAATATTTGACTCTACGCTTACCTTCTCTAATAATAAGGTGAGAGTCATTTCCAAAGTCAAGATCAGGATCTTGGTGAAGACCAATTCCATTGAGGAATTGATTTAGATCATAGATTGCAAAGTCTTTAGGGAACTCTTCATCTACATCTGCCTCAGCAAGAATATTTTGCATCACAGAAATAGTCCTTAGTTTAGAACCTTGTTTAACCAGAATAGACTGATTAATAGATGCAAAGTTTTTTAGAATTGAAAGGGTATTATCAGAAAGTTTCATAGGTGCTCTTAGGTGCATTGTGAAGTCCAGCAAAATGATAGAGGAGGATACAATAGTGGATTGCTTTCAAAATGTCCAGTTTTGACTTACCACCCTTTTTACCAAACCTTGAAAGATATTTGATTGCATTAGATCGAGTGAATGGTTCTGCATCTCCAATACTTTCAATCAAATCAAGAGTTTGGGTTTTAGATTCTTTAGAAGTGTAATGTGACTGATATGTGCTAGTCAGATACTCTTCAATTTCCTTTAAAGTTTTATCTTCATTATATTTCCAAAATCCATTTTTGTTTGTTTCCTCAGGCATACCAGTAATTACATCAAATGTAGGAGATTCTTTAAACCAAAAACCATCAGCAGTCATTTCCCATCCTGCTTTGGTCATTTCATCATGAGTCATTCCATAACAAAATTAAAGTTATCAACAGTTATAATAGCACTCTGATTAGTCAGAGTCAACCATCATGCTGAATCCTTTCCTTTTTTCAAACTTAATTGTTTGATCAAATTTTTCTAACAGGTCATCTACTTTATGAGAGATTACAAATGTGTTTGAATCTTTCACTACAAACTTAATGATCTTTGTGAAATAATCTGTTCCTGCTTCATCAAGTGAACTATCAAAGACCTCATCAAGTATGAGTAAGTTTGTGTTGATTGAATTTTTAATCTTTGCAACTTCTCTCCAAGTGAAAAGGAGTGCAAGATCAATTCTCATTTTTTCACCTTCTGAGAATGAAGAGTATGAAAAGTCTTCATAAATTGGATTTAAAGCCCTCTCATTAAACTCTTCATCCAAGGTAAAATTAACAGGGAAGTCTAAGATCTCTAGATACTTGTTTAGATTTTTATTGATTACTGGTAAGTATTTTTTAATGATCTTAGACTTTGCCCCATCATCTTTTAGCAATAAGCTAATAAATTCGTAGTTCTGTAGTTCTTCTTTTTTGTTTGATATTTCCTCTAGAATTGATTCTAGAGATTGTTGTAGAGAAGTTAACTTGTCATACTCAGTATTTGTGTCTTGATTTCTGGTGGCAAGTATTTGAATTTCAGATTCAAAGTCCTTGACTTGTTTCCTGAGACCAGAAACTTTAACGTTGTTAAGATTAATCTCATTTGATAATTGAGTTACCTCTCTACTAATTTGCAAAAAGTCATTTTGTTTTTTTAGTTCAACTCCAATAGATTGTGATAATTCTTGTTGACCTTGTTTTACTTCTTTTGACTTTTCCTCAATGTCTACAATTTTATTTAATCGAAATTCTTCCTGGATATTTTGGGTGCAGGTAGGGCAAACCCTATTGTCTTCAAAAAACTTATGCTCTTCTGCCAGGTTAGATAATTTTTGAGTTATCTTAACATTAAGATTTTCTAATTTTTTAAGAAAAGATTCAGAAAAAGACAGGTCTTCCAATTCTTTAGTTTTTGTTTCTATTTGCAATTGTACAGATTCATTATCATTTACTATAGAATCAATTTCTGTATTGATTGCTTCAATTTTATTTTTTCTAGATTTAATGTCTTCTGTTTGCCTTTTCTTAATTTTCTCAATTAAGTCTTGTTGTGATTCTATTTTATCTTCTGTGTTTTCTTTTTTATATCCAGACTCTTTTATTTCATCCTTTAATCCCTTTATTTTGACTTTGGCAACATCATTCATTGAAGAGAATACTTTGATGTCTAGTAGGTCCTCTACAACCTCTCTCCTGTGCTGAGATGATAGTTGCATGAATGGTACAAAGTTTGTTGATCCAAGGATAACTATTTGAGTGAAGGATTTATAGTTCAACTTAAGAAGAGACTGTTCCAACCACTTCTGCTGATCATTTGATGAAGAGTCTTGGTCTAAGAGAGTTCCACCTCTGTATATCTCAAAGATTGATGGTTTAATACCTCTTCTAATTTTGTATGGTTTATTTGATACTGTGAAATTAATTTCAACTACACAGTCCTTTTCATTGACACTATTGATTAACTGATTCTTATTAATCTTTCTGAATGGTTTATTAAACAAAACAAAGGTAAGAGCATCCAAAATGGTACTCTTACCTGCTCCATTATGACCAACAATCAGTGTTGAGTTTGTTTTATTTAAATCAATTTCTGTCCAATAGTTGCCAGAAGAAAGAAAATTTTTATATCTTAGGTTCTGAAACTTGATCATAATCTGGGGGAATTACAATGTCATCTGGGGTAATTATAGCATAGTTGTAATCTAAATGATCACATGCCATTATGGCAACTTGAGGATTAACTTCTGTGACTTCCATCTCAGGATAGTCTAATTCTTCTAACATGCAAAGATATCTTTGAGCATCATCCTCATCTTCAAACATGAAGAGGACTTTCTCACCATTTCTATTTTCTACAGCATATGCTCCCTCTTGATCTTCATTAGCAACAGTTAGTATGTACATATTACATCTGAAATGACTCTTGGTAGATTGATTGTATCAATTCTTTGATTCTATTTTTATTTAATCCAATTTCAGATTCATCAACATACCTTTTAAGAAGAGACAAAGTATCTTCCTTTTCAACTATTTCATCAGAGTCAAACTCTTCATTTATTTTTATATTCTCTATGATTTTCAATTCATATGGTTGAGTTTTTATTAGAGAATCTAAAAACTTATCAAACTTCTTCTGATCCTTTTTATTCTTTACAACAAGTTTAACTATACATCCACTATAAGATTGCAACTCTTCTTCTATATTCTCTTCATCATAGTTGCAGATCTTAAACATTTGGAATGGGTTATTAACTGAATCTAATTTTCCAGTCTCAGTATCCCAAATAGTAAATCCCCTAGAATCTCCATAGTCATTCCAATACAGTTGGTATGGATTTCCCAGATAATAAATTTTTCCATCATCACTTCTGGTATGATAGTGTCCAGAAAAAACCTGATCAAATTTATTAAAGGCAGATTTATCTCTCCCAGACTCCTGAATATGCCCTCTATGGGCATAGAAACCAGTCAACTCTAAATGACCCATAGCAACCTTTGCAGAAGTGTTCTGGATTGCTGCAATGGTCTTAGATTCACTTTCTGGGGTTATCCAAGGGATGAATAATACTTTCTTTCCACAAACTTCTACTGTGGTTGGTTCTGAGTAGATTTTAATATTTTTATAATCACCAATAAGAAGTTCTGGACTATTCAGTTTGTTGGTGTTCTTATAAAAGATATCATGGTTACCAAGAACTAAATGAACTTGATATTTTTTCAAAGGATCTAAAATTACTTTCTTTGTCCAGTCAATACTCCAATAATCTGTTGCTCTACGATTATCAAAGATATCTCCTAGGTGAATTACAGTATCAATTCCAAGTTTCTCTAGAGTTGGAAAAAATACCTCATTATAAAACTTTTCAAAGTAATCATGAAATATTTGATTTCCTTTTTTAAAATTAAAATGAGTATCAGTTATAATTGCAACTTTCATGAAAATCTATAATTAATACTGTCTTTGATATTATTCATATCAGCAGGATCATAACCCAATTCTGATGTGTCTGCAAAAAAGACTTCATCAAATCCTGACTTCTCAATGATTTTGGTTTTAATTTCTAGTTGCTTTTTCTCTTTAGCAATTCTTCTCAGAAATGCATAGTAAACAATTTGAGTAAAGTATGCAAATGGGTTTGTACGATCTGTATCAAAATTGTCTATGTATTGGATGCAGTTCTCAATGCCATCACAAATCATGTCATCCTTAAACATGTAGTTGACAAAATTTGGTTTGTAAGATAAATGTGTTGCAATTTTCAAAAAACATTCCCCAAGGTAATTGCTGATCCTTGGTTTAGGTAGACCTTTTTCTTTGGCAGCATTAACCTTTTTCTTGTGCTCAAGAAGAGCAAGATGGAAGTCTTTATTGCTTACATAGTGTTCTGATCTTTTCTTACCTTTAGACATTACTGCTAACATAAACTAGATTTGTAAGTTTTCACATGGTAACATTATTATAGGATGTTGACAAGGAGTTGACAAGTTTCTGATCCATGAGTAGGATAACTCTGTCAGGGTTCAAGAGAAATAATATCTAGCTATTTTTATAAACCTTCTCTAGAGTTTTTCTAGCATCATCTACTTTAGATAAGAAACCCATTTTTCTATCTATAGTAACTTTAGATGTAGTTCTATTAAACCTTTCATAAACATTAATGATATTTTCATCATAGATTTCACTCATAGTGATTATTTTGTCAATATCAATAATATACATGCCATCATCAGGTAATGACATCCATGGCTCTACTTTGTAACCAACAACCATACCACTTTTTGCTGTTACAGGCGTAATGATAACTGGGTTATCCATAATTAATAAAGTTCTATCTTCCTCTTCTGAGGGTGATACCAAAGCAAATACTTCTTCTCCAGAGATTAACTTTATTGCTGCATAAAATTCTTGTTCCATTATTTGTTAAAATTTACGGTTATAATTTCATAATCAAAATTTTCTTCATTGTAGATTTTAATTCTTTCAACTAAATGATTTAAAGTATAATTCCTTTTACCATTATGAGTGATTTCATCTGCAATATCATATAGTGTTGCTGAGACCTTTTCTTTACCTTTTCTAAGGACTCTTCCTATTGATTGCAGATTTCTTATTCTAGATTTACTTGGTGATGCAAAGATCACATTATGGAGATTTTTAATATTGATGCCAGTGCTAAAAGTGCCATAAGAAGCAACAATAATTGCATTTGTTTCTTCCTCTGTAATTTTCCTCACTAGTTCTCTTTCTTCAGTATCAATTCCTCCATGGATGAAGAAAACTTTTCTATCATGTCCAACATGCTTATTTATCATCTCATAAAGTGGTTCCCCATGAGTTGCTACTCTGTTGAATAGAACAAGAGTATTTCCTTTTAGATCTGATACAAGATTTCTGATAAATTTATTTCTTCTTGTATTTCCAATTAAATATTGCACTTCATCCTCATAGGTGTTAAACTTCTGAGGTTCATGCTTTAGAAGAAGAACTTTAATTTTTAACTTGGAAAGGTATCCCTTCTTAATGAGATCATCTGTTTTTGTCAACTTGTATGTTGGTCCAAATAGACCTTCAAGAACTAACTTGTGAGTTTGAGAACCATCAAGAGTTCCAGTAAATCCAAATCTATACTTAGCATCATGAAGATTTGACATAATGCTGATTAGAGACTTTGATTTAAATTGATGTGCTTCATCTCCAATAACAACATCATACTCCGAATACCAAGTTTTATCTAACTTGTAGATAGATTGCCAAGTTGTTATTGTTACTTGGCGATTATCATACTTCTCTCTACCAGAATAAATTTTGTGACAATACTGTTCAGAGTTCCATCCATAATCTTCAAAGTCCTTATACATCTGTTCTACCAGTGATGTTGTAGGAACAACAAGCAATATTTTTAAACCTTTATCTGCAAAGTATCTTACAACAGAATAAATCATCAAAGATTTTCCTGATGCAGTTGGAGAGAGTAAAAGTTTTCTCTTGTACTTTAAGGCATCATAGACCCCTTGAACTTGGTAGTCCCTAGGTTCATGAGCACAGATGCTCTTCATGTAGTCTCTGACCCCTTCCAGAGAGATTGCATCATCCATTTCTCCAGGGAGTCCATAATACTTATTTTCAAGTAATTCAAATTTGTAATTATGGTTATCACAAAAAGAAATGACTTTATCTAATAGTCCAGCATAGATCTCTCCAGTTTGGATATTGAAAAGTCTAATCTTTCCATCCCAATGTCTGCTCCTGTACTGTGGCATAAACTTTGCACCAGGAACATCAAATGTAAATTGATCAC